>JGI24707J26582_10002718_pt1 | contig 13118 bp, 7 predicted proteins | sample BioPla1DNA1_FD_26582 | JGI IMG/M metagenome (IMG submission 26582) | reverse complement strand
GCTTTAGCTAATTTTATAGTTAAACAGAAAAAGTTAATAATATTTTTGTATATAATACTTAGCTTATTAGCATTTATAGGCAGTAGATTTGTAGAAGTAAATTACGATTTAAGTTTGTATTTACCTCAAAGTCTAAATTCCATAGAAGGTAAAAATATACTAGAAGAAGAATTTGGTATAGGTGGCACTGCCTATGTATTAATAAAGGATGAATCTTTCAATGAAATAGAAAATCTAGTAAAAGATATTAATACCATAGAAGGAATAAAAGAAGTAATATGGCTTGGGACTGTAGAGGATATATTTAAACCTGAAGATTTTATGGATGAAAATATTAAGAAAGAATTTTTATCTGAAAACTCTAATTTAATCCAAATACATTTTTCAAATCCCAATGATTCCTTAGAGACTGTAGAAGGGGTAGAAGAAATTCAAAATATTTTAGGGGAAAAAGGAGTTGTAGGAGGGCCTGCTGCTGTATCTAAAGATTTACAATATATTACATCTAAAGAAGTAATATATTATTCCCTAGTGGCCTTTGTAATAATATCTATAATATTATTTTTATCCCTAGAATCCTTTATTGAACCTATATTATTTTTCATAGCCATAGGAGTAGCCATAATATTAAATATGGGAACTAATATAGTATTTGACAATATATCTTACACCACCCATTCTGTAGCAGCTATAATTCAATTGGCAGTATCTATGGATTATTCTATATTTTTACTTCATAGATATATGGAAGAAAAGGAAAATCATAGAGATAATAATCAAGCTATGATAGTAGCTATAGAGAAAACCTTTAATTCAGTATTGTCCTCATCCATGACCACTGTTGCAGGTTTTTTAGCTCTCATTGTGATGAAATATACCATTGGCAGGGATATAGGTTTGGTTTTAGCCAAGGGAGTGCTTTTTAGTTTAATCTCTGTAATGACACTACTACCAGTCTTAATTTTACTATTTGATAAAGCAATTGAAAAATACAAGCATAAAGTTTTCTTACCAAGTTTTAATAAGTTGGCAAACTTTATTATAAGAAGGAAATATGTACTATTAATAATAGGAATAATCATTGCCATACCATCATATTTAGCTCAATCCAATGTTAAATATTATTATGCCAATGAAAAAGTCTTACCAGAAACTTCAGATTCTAATATGGCCATTAGAGAAATAAACCAATTATTTTCAAATAAAAATCAATTGGCTTTGCTTTTACCTAAAGGAGATAAACTAAAGGAAAATCAATTAACAGAGGAATTAAAAAATATAGAAGGAGTTGGGGATGTAAAGGGAATGTATTCCATGGTAGATATAGTCATACCTGAAACTTTCATACCAGAAGATGTAAAAGAAAATTTCCAATCAAAGAACTACTCTTTAATTAATATAAATTTAAATCTACCAATGGAAGGGGATATTACCAAGGATAGTTTAAATCAAATTAAAACAAAAGTATCCAATTATTATGATAAATGGTATTTAACGGGGGAATCAGCCATATATTCTGATTTACAAGAGACTACAGCTAAGGATTTTAGGAATGTAAGTATATTATCTATTGTTTTAATAACTAGTATAATCCTCATAGCCTTTAAATCCATAAGTATTCCTATAATATTAGTTTTTATTATTGAATTAGGAATCTGGATTAATTTAGCCATACCCTATATACAGGGGAAAATATTAAATTTTATTAGCTTTATAATAATAGGTGCTATACAATTAGGCGCTACAGTAGATTATGCTATACTTTTCACATCTAGATATAGGGAAAATTTAGAGAAAATTAATGACAGAAATAAGGCAGCTATTGAAACCATTGTAGATACAGGAAGGCCTATACTTACATCGGCATTAATACTATTTACAGGTACCTTTAGTGTATATTTAATTACTAGTATGACCAATGCTAAAGAATTGACCCTATTAATAGGAAGGGGGGCCATAATTTCATTAATTTTAGTATTAATGGTGCTTCCATCTCTATTAATTATATTTCATAAGGTAATTAGTATAAGTACCATTAATTGGCCTAAAATTAATAATACAGGGGGGAATAGTTTTGAAAAAACTTTTATCTATTTTAATAGTATTAACTTTAATATTATCCACCTTTTCCTTAAGTTTTGCAGAAGTTTTAAAAGATGAAACCATATATGTAAATTTAGATTATAATGGAAGTGCCCAAAATATTAAGGTGGTCAATAGAATTTATGGAGAAAGTAATGAGAAATACTATATAGACTATGGAGAATATGAAAATATTAAGCCATTAGTAAATATTAAGCCTATTATAGAAAAAGACAGAATAAAATGGCCCTTAGAAAATTTAAACCAAGAAGATATATATTATGAAGCCAATATAGACAAGGAATTGCCTATGGAAATAGCTATAGAATACTTTTTAGATGGGAAAGAAGTTCATGGCAAGGAAATAGGAGGAAAATCTGGGAATTTAAAAATAGATATATCCATAGAAAATGAAAACAATTTAACTACCCAAATTCAAGTACCTCTTAATTTAGATATCTTTTCTAATATTAAAGTAGAAAATGGAACAATTTCTGTAGTAGGTAAAACTATGACAGTTGTATTTACCCATTTGCCCATAGATGATGGGAAGTTTAGCCTAGAGGCTAAGGGGGAAAATATAGAATTAGATTCCATATTAATATCTTCAACTAATTCTAAAATGCCCCTATTAGGAGATTTAGAAGATTTTTCATCGGGGATAGATGAAATGGCAGAGGCCTTTAATGAATTAGAAAAAGGCTCTAGAGAATTAAATAAGGGAACTATTAACTTAAAAGATGGCTTAAAAACTTTGACAGATGGAATAGGGGAGTTTTATTCAGGATTTAATCAAATAAATAGTAAAACTAAAGAAATATCTAAAGGTTTTAATCAATTTAATTTAGGTTTTAAAAGCTTAAAAGAAAATATGGAGAATTTAGTAAAGGGAATTGGAGAATTAAATTATGGCTTTAAAACAATTGTTGAAGAAGGTAGTGGCATAAAGGAAGGATTATTCCAATTAAAAGAAGGAACTACTAATGTAGATGGTGGAATTGAAGAACTAAATAATGGGCTAATTACCCTTAATTCCAATCATAAACAATTAGTAGAATTAGCTAAATCCCTACAAAATAGTCAAGACCCAAGGGTAAAAGCTTTAGTAGAAGGGGTAATTGGGGAAGGAGTGGCCATTGAAAATTTAAGTAATGGATTAAATGAAAGCTATAAAGGAATCAAGGCTATTGCAGAGAATACCAATAAATTGTATCTAGGCTATTCTGAATACAATAAGGGTTTAAATGAAATTTTCGGAGGATATAATGAGTTAAACCAAAAGCTTCAACCTTTACCTAAAGAATTAGTTAATATGTATAATGGCCACACTCAATTAACTGAAGGATTAGACATACTATTTCAAGGCCTAAATTCCATGGAAAATGGAATTTCTGAAATAAACAATAATACAAAAATTCTTCCAAATAAAGTAGGAAAATTGGCAGAAGGACAGGAGGAATTGACCAAGGGAATATCTAAAATAAACAATGAGGGCATAGATAAGATAAATAATACTGTTGAAATGTTCACAGATAACAAAGAAGCTACAGAAGAAGATTATACTTCTTTTGTAGATAGTAGAAATGAAAACAATTCCACTTGTCAATTTATAATGAAAACTCCAGCTATTAAAATTGAAAGCCTTGAAAGACAAGTAAAAATTGAGGAAAAAGGGAATAAAAGTTTTTGGGAAAGACTTTTAGATTTATTTAGGAGATAAATCTCCTTTAATATAATACTTTATACTTTTTGTATTCTTTAGGATTAATGGATTTACAAAAGCTATGGAAGATTTAGCTAGGAAAAAAGGGAATATTTTTCTTTACAATTAAAATAGGAGATTTTTCTCCTATTTTTTATATAAAATGATAGTTTAAAAAATGAAACCAAAATCATATTGTTACTGTATATATAGATGAAGAAGCCTTGATTGCACTTAAGATAATATTTATTTTAGTAGCCTTAAACCTTTCTCCTGTTTCTAATGTTTTTTAACAATTTATTAGTGCTGATATAGAGAAATAGGGTATAATGTATAATATAATATTAAACACAAGTTTAAATAGCAAGGGTGAAGAATTATGTCAGAATTTATAGAAGTAAATAATGTGGAAAAAATATATGAAATGGGAGAAATTGAAATAAAAGCCTTAGACAATATATCTTTTTCCATAGAAAAAGGTGAGTTTGTAGTAGTGGTAGGTCCTAGTGGTGCAGGTAAAAGCACTATTTTAAACATTTTAGGGGGAATGGATACTCCAACTTATGGGGAATTAATAGTAGATAAAAACAATATAAGTGGATATTCCTCTAGGGAGCTAACCACTTATAGAAGAAATGATATAGGTTTTGTATTTCAATTTTATAATTTGGTTCAAAATTTAACCGCAATTGAAAATATTGAATTAGCTACAGAGATTTGCAAAGACCCCTTTGAGCCAGAAATGGTTTTAGAACAAGTAGGTCTTACAGACCGAAGAGATAATTTTCCTAGTCAATTATCTGGTGGGGAACAACAAAGAGTAGCCATAGCTAGAGCTTTAGCTAAAAATCCCAAACTATTATTATGTGATGAACCTACAGGAGCATTAGATTATAATACAGGGAAATCTGTGCTTAAATTGTTACAAGATACTAGTCGTCAGCACAATATGACAGTAGTGGTAGTTACTCATAATCAAGCTATAGCACCTATGGCAGATAAAGTAATAAAAATTAAAAATGGAAAAGTAGAGGAAGAGTTAATAAATGTAAATCCACTACCAGTGGAAAGGATTGAATGGTAGTGAAGCAATCATTAATAAAGGACACTTTCAGGGAAATAAAAAACTCCCTAGGACGTTTCCTTGCCATATTTGCCATAGTAGCCCTAGGTACAGGATTTTTTGCAGGAGTTAAGGCTACAGCACCAGATATGAAAATAACTGGAGATAAATATTTTGACGATTATAGATTAATGGATTTTTGGTTAATTTCCACACTGGGATTTAATGAAAAGGATATAGAGGAAATTTCAAAGCTAGACAAAATTGAAGGAATAGCACCAGGTTATACTATGGATGCTTTATTTCAAGATGGAGACAATGAGAAGGTAGTAAAACTAATTTCTATTCCCATGGATAAAGTGAAAAGTGAAGATGAAGATTATATTAATAGAGTAAAATTAGTAGAGGGAAGATTTCCAGAAAAACCTGGAGAGTGTTTAGCAGAAAAAGCTAGTCTTACATCTGAATCCATTCCCATAGGCACTACTGTTAAATTAGAATCTGGTACAGATGAAGATATATTAGAAAATCTAGAGCACAATGAATATACAGTAGTAGGTCTTGTGGAAAATCCCCTTTATATTGCCTTTGATAGGGGAACTNCGACTATTGGAAATGGCAAGGTAAATAGCTATATTATGATTCCAGAAGAAGAATTTAAACTACCAGTTTATACTGNAGTTTATTTAACAGTAAAAGGGGCAAGAGATGTATTAACTTTTGATAAGGAATATGATAAACTACTTAATCCTGTTAAAAAGGATTTAGAGGATATAGGAGATTTAAGAAAAGAAGCTAGATACGAAGAAATAAAAGAAGAAGCCAATGAAAAATTAGAAAAAGGGAGAAAGGAATTAAAAGAAGGAGAAGAGAAACAAAGGGAAGAATTAGCTAAAGCAGAGAAAGAATTAAAGGAAGCAAAGGATAAAATAGATAAAGGAGAACAAGAATTAAAGGACAAAGAAAGGGAATTTAATAAAACTATTAAATTAGCAGAAAAGAGATTAAAAGAGGAAGAAGAAAAGCTTAAAGTCGGTGAAGAAGAATATTATAAAAATCTTAAGGCATTTAATGAAGGGAAAGCAAAAGCCAATAAAGAATTCAAACTAGCAGAAACCAAAATAACCAATGGTGAAAAAGAATTAGTTGCTAAGGAAAAAGAATTAGAACAGGCAAGACTTGGTTTAAACTATATTACCCATGAGGTGGAAAAAGCTAAAACCTTAGCCATAATTGAAGAAGGGGAAAAGGAATTAGAAAAGGCTAAAAATGAGATTTCCTTATCTAAAATAGAATTAGAAAAAAACAAAAAAGAATTAGAAACTGGAGAACAGGAATTAAAAAATGTAAAAAAGGCAATAGATGAAGGAAAGCTCAAATTACAAAGTGAAAAAACTAAATTAGAAAATTCTAAAAAAACAGCCTTAAAAGAATTAGAAAAGGCCCATAGAGAATTGGAAGATGGAAAAAAAGAATATAGTGAAGGTTATGAAGAATATTTAAAATCCAAAAAAGAATCTAATGAAGAAATAGCTAAGGCTAAAAAAGAAATAGTTGATGGGGAAAAGGAATTAGGGAAATTAGAAAAACCTAAATGGTATATAATAAAGCGAAATCAAACTAAGGATTTTATAGAATATGAAATGGCTGCCGATAGAATAGATGCAGTGGCTAAGGTGTTTCCAGTGTTTTTCTTCCTTATAGCCATATTAGTATCATTAACTACTATGACCCGTATGGTAGATGAGGAAAGGGTTTATATAGGAAGTTTAAAGGCCATGGGATATAAGAATATATCCATAGCTTCTAAATATATAATATATGCAGCATTGGCAAGTATTGGTGGCAGTATAGTGGGATTATCCATAGGTTTTAGAGCCTTGCCTACTGCCATATATAATGCCTATAGGATTATGTATATAATGCCAGATATTATAATAGAGTATAATTCCCATTATGCCATATTATCTACTTTAGTAGCAGTTATTGCCACAAGTTTAGCAGCACTAATAGCTGTTTATGGAGAATTAAGGGAAACTCCTGCTAATCTATTAAGACCTAAGGCTCCAAAGCCAGGTAAGAGAATTTTACTGGAAAGAATAGATTTTATTTGGTCAAAACTTAAATTTTCCCAAAAGGTAACTGCTAGAAATTTATTTAGATATAAGAGAAGACTTTTTATGACCATAATTGGCATAGCAGGCTGTACTGCATTATTAGTAGCAGGATTTGGTTTAAAGGATTCTATTACTGCTATTGCCAGTAAACAATTTGATGAAATATATAAATATGAAATGGTTATAGATTTAAAGGATAGTATTGGAGTAGGAGATAATACTAAATCTTTAGATACAATAGAAGAAGATTCTAGAATAGAGGATTATATATTAATAAAAGAACAGTTATTAGATATAGGAAAAGGAAATATAGAAGAATCAGCTAATATTATAGTTCCAGAAAATAAAGATAAGATAAATAATTTTATAATACTCCAAGATAGAGAAACTGGGGAAAGCTTATTTATAGAAAATGATGGAGTAATACTTACAGAAAAAATGTCCCAATTATTAGAAGTGGATATTGGAGATGAAATCTATATAAAAGATGAAAATGATAAAAAAAGAACAGTAAAAATTACAGCTATTACAGAAAACTATGCTAATCACTATATTTATATGTCTAAGGAATTGTATGAAGAAGTATTTCAGGAAGATATAGTATATAAAAGAATTTTAGCTAAAACTTCTAATACTGAAAAAGAATTTGAAAATAAATTATCTAAGGACCTATTAAAAAACCATGATATAGGCTCTATAGAATTTATTACTGGAATTAGTAAAGACTTTAATGATACATTAGATAGTTTAGATAAAGTAATTATGGTTCTAATATTTTCAGCAGGAGCTTTGGCTTTTGTAGTATTATATAATCTTACTAATATAAATATTTCTGAAAGAATTAGAGAAATTGCTACAATTAAGGTTCTCGGTTTTTATGATGAGGAAGTTTCTAAATATGTATATAGAGAAAATATTATATTGACCTTAATAGGAACTGTATTAGGCTTGGTATTAGGAATATTTCTTCATAAATTTATAATATATACTACAGAAATAGAATTTATAATGTTTGGAAGAGAAATAAGAGGTGTATCCTTTGTGTATTCAACCGTATTAACCTTGGTATTTGCAGCATTTGTAGATTTTGTAATGTATTTTAAATTGAAAAAAATAGATATGGTGGAATCTTTAAAATCTGTGGATTAAGTATGTGTATATATACACATTTCCCCAACTTATTCACAAAAAATCTTGATTCGAAGGAATTTATACATGGTTTATCCACAGATAGAATTTTCTTTTGTTGCATCATATATATGAATAAATTAAATTAGTTCCTTGAAATAGGGACAGTTCCAAAGATTGGGGACTGTCCCTAATGTTTAATTACTAATGTTTGATAATTTGCACTAATCTATTTCAGATTTCCTATGCTTGTCCCTTAAAAAGAAAAACACACTTGCAGTAATTCTAAGTAAACCAATTATTACTAATGCAATTTTTATATTAGTAGCTTCTTTTAAAGCTATTCCTAACATTGGAGCTATGGCTGAAATTATTGCAATAAATGTATTATATATGGCAATATAAATAGTTCTATTTTCTTTAGGAGTTACTTCTAATAATTGATTAAATAAAATTAAAGTAGTACCAGCCACAGAAACGCCAACTATTATATTGAATAATACAAGTTGTTTTATAGTATTAGATAGGGCATATAATATTGGTGTAATACCCATCCCAAATATGGCTATACTTAGTGCAAAACTATTCCCTTTTTTATCTGCAAATTTAGCCCATTTTGTATAGGCTATTATAGAAGAAATGCTACTGGCAATAGAAAGAGCACTTAAGCCAATTTCATTTGCTTTTAAAACTTTAATAGAATATAAACTAAGCAATGGTTGAGCACCCATCCAACCTATGTGAAAAAATAGAGAGCAAAGAGAAAATATTATAAAGTCCTTTTCTTTTGGAACTTGTCTAAGGGTTTCTTTTAGAGAATCAATATATTTGCAATTATTATTCTTAGCTTTTTTCATACCTTTAAATTTAAAATAAGCTATAACTTCTCCTAAGGATATAATAAAGGCTATTAAGAAAAATATTTGATATAAAATTATTGCTTCTTCATTGGTCTTAGGGATTTTTGTAAGCATTAGTCCAGACAAAAATGTAATTATCATATTAAAAATAGCTGCATATCTATTTTTTAGTCCCATGGCTATTCCCCTATCCCTAGGGTGGAATATATCCCCAATACTAGATTGATACCCCATAGTTCCAATGGAGCCAGGTAAGTTCCTTAGTCCAATTAAAATGACAAATAAACTAGCTCTATTAATATTATTAAAAAATGGTACTGTAGCAAGTAGTAGATAGAAAAATTTATGTATTAACATTATAGAACCAGTTACCTTTTTTTTATTACTATGACTTTCTATTAGTATTGCACCAGGTATAAAAGCAAATATACTTACAAAATGAGGTAATGAAGTTAAAAACCCAATTTGATAATCGGTTGCTCCTAATCTTTCAGCAAATTTTGCAAAGTATGGATTGACCAAATTTAGTGATACAGTGGCACAAATACCACATATAATATTTATTTTAGTATTATAGTCCACAAGCTCTTCTTGATAAGAGATAGATTCATCCTCCATGATGTCACCTTCTTAATAAAAAATTACCAATAATAACATTATATATTAATAGTCAAATATTATCTACAATCAAAGGCTGGTTTTTCAATTAGGTATCTCTATTTGAAAAGATACTCCTTTTTCTTCATTTTGAACCCAAACTTTTCCACCATGTAAATTTACAATTTTATAAACTATAACTAGTCCAAGACCAAATTCTCCCTTATACCCTTTGTTAAACTTATTAAATAGAGAATCCATAATATTTGGTTCAATATTTGGACCGTCATTCCAGAATTTAAGTAGCACTTTCTTACTATCATTAAGTTTTAATGCTATAGAGATTTTGTTTTTTGCATAGCGTATCTGATTATCCAATAGATTTTCTATGACTATTCTCCACTGTTCTACATCCCCACTAATATTAATAGGCCATAGGTTTAAATGCCAATCTAAATCAGTTCTAGTCCAGGCTAATCTATTAACTACGTCATTAATTAGTTTATCTAGAGAAAATATTTCTTTAGAAATCTCATGATTAGATAGATAGTCAAGTTTAGTTAAGTAAAGTAAGTTTTTTATACGTTTTTCTAGTCTTTCTGCCTCCTCATCAATAATTTGAACAGAGTTATTTAAATCACCCTTAGGATATATTCCATCCCTAATAGCCTGTGAATAACTTCGTATAACCATTACTGGAGTTTTTAATTCATGGGAGATATCTTGCAAGAAAGATTGTTGCATTTCATCTTGAAAAATTAGTTGATTTCTAAGTTGTTCTATAGATTGGCCCAATCGCCCTATCTCATCCTTTCTGTCTAATTCTATAGGTTCTTCCCATTCATGATTAGCAAGTTTTCCAACTCGTTCTTCTAAATTTACCAATGGACTAGATAAATATTTAGATAGACCAATAGCAGGTATCCAACTTAGAAGAAAGACAATAGCCATAATTAATATTAGTTTTTTAAATAAAGTTTGCACTAAATCTTCTCTATAGGAATCCCATAGATAAGAAACTAAAAAGACATCTTGATTCAAAGATTTTCCCTTAGTAATAACATAAAATATCTTTTCATCATTAACTTGCCCACTATATTGTTTGCTAATTGTATTTTGGATACTTGCTTCTTCCTTTACTTCATTTAAAAAATCCATAGGTAAAGGAGAAGATAAAAATATTTGATTTTCATTGTAAATTAAAAAATGATTAACTGTACGAATATTTTCCATAGTTTGTTTTGGGTCCTTAAAAAATTCAGATTGAGAAAAATCTCTAAAGGATTGGCTATTAAATCGGTTAAATATAAAATCTTGAGCACTTTCAATATTAGCGTAAATTTCTTTAGTGAAAAAATTTCTCAAAGTTAATGGTAGTATTATGGACAATAATATAGATATAAATAAGGTGATTGCAGCAAAAACTAGCCAAATTTGAATGGATAAAGGTAAATTTTTCATCTTCATGATTTTATCATCCTATATCCATATCCATATATGGTTTCAATATTTAGTTTAGGCATTTTTTTTCTTAATCGCCTAACTAAATCATCCACCACTCGATCTGTTCCGAAATAATCAGAACCCCAAATAGATTTAAGTATTTGNTCTCTTGAAAGAGCTAAACCTTGGTTTTTTGAAAAATAAATTAGTAAATCAAATTCTTTAGATGTTAAGTCNATTAATTGGTCTTCAAATTTCACACTTCTACTTCTTTCATCTACTATATAAGGTGGTATATTTTGAATTTGAGTATTGGAGCCATATACTCGTTCCAATAAATTACCTGTTCTAATGACCAATTCCCTAGGAAGAAAGGGTTTAGGCAAATAATCATCGCTGCCTAATTCTAATCCTAAGACTCGATCTATATCTGCATCCCTTGCAGAGATAAATATTACTGGAATATTTGGATAAGTTAATTTGATTTCCTGTAGGAGCTGGTATCCATCTATATCTGGAAGCATAATATCTAATATCCATAAATCAGGAGGAGTGTTAATGGCTTTTTTTGCATCCTCTCCTGTTAAAAAAGAAGAAACTTGCCATCCTTCTTTCTCTAAATAAGAAGTTAGAATAAGATTTAAGTTTTTATCGTCCTCTACAAGGTAAATTTTAAAGCTCATAAGTTTCACTCCTATTTTTAAATTATAAATATATTATAACAAATAAAATAGATTGTTTACTATATTATGTAGTAAAACTATGGTATCTATATAAAAGAATTGTGGGAAATTGTAAAAAAATTAATTAAAAATTTTATAATAAAACATATTTTATCCATAGTTCTTCTACAATTATTTTTTAATATAAATATAAATAGAATTTTAGGAGGGACTAAAATGGATACTGGAAGAAGGGATATAGATGATATTATATTTTATCAAAACAAAACTGAAGATAATATGATTGGGGACAGTTCTCATATAGACAATGAAAAAGAAAATAAAAGGTCTATAAAGAGAAGACTTTTTTCCTACTTTGCTGTAGCTTTGGTAGCCTCCCTTGTTGGAGGTCTAATATCTTCATATATTGGTTCAAATTATATATTTAGTAAAAAAGAATCTACAAATAAGGGAGAGGAGTCTTATATTGCTGAAAAAACTTATAGTGTTAATGATAGTGCCAATATATCTCAAGCAGTTAAAAAAGCAGTCAATAGTGTAGTTGGAATTACTACAGTAAAGGTTCAAAGATATGGTTTTATAGAACAAGAAATAGATGGAGTAGGATCTGGAGTAATAATTGATAGTAATGGATATATACTTACAAATTCTCATGTCATAGGAGATGGGAATGCAAAACAGATAACAGTATTATTTGAAAATGGAGACGAAAAATCTGGTAAAGTACTATGGCAAGATACAGCTTTAGATTTAGCTATAGTTAAAGTAGATAAAAAAGATTTGCCAGTAGCTACATTAGGTGATTCAGATAAATTAGAGGTAGGGGAAATAGCCATTGCCATAGGAAATCCCTTAGGATTAGAATTTCAAAGAACTGTAACTTCAGGAATTATAAGTGGTCTTCATAGATCTATTAAAGTAGATGAAACTAATATTATAGAGGATTTAATTCAAACAGATGCTTCAATTAATCCAGGAAATAGTGGTGGACCTTTATTAAATAGTAAAGGGGAAGTAATAGGAATAAATACGGCTAAAATTAAATCAGCAGAAGGCCTAGGCTTTTCCATACCTATAAATACGGTAAAACCAATAATAGAACAAGTAATTAAAGAAGGTACCTACAAAGCAGTATATATTGGAATAACAGCTGTAGAAGTAGAATTGTATGAAAGACAATTTGGAATAGATTTGCAAGCTAATAATGGAGTAATTGTTCTTGGGGTTACGCCAGATTCTCCTGCAAGTAAAGCACAATTACAAATTGGAGATATAATAACAAAAATAGATNGTCAAGATATTGAAAATATGAATAATCTTAAAAAAGCACTTTATAAATATAAAAAAAGAGATAAGGCTAAATTAAATATTATTAGAAATGGTAAGGAAATGGAAGTGGAAATAGAATTTAGTGAATTAAGATAGGGATTATCTACATTTCCC
>JGI24707J26582_10002717_pt1 | contig 13121 bp, 9 predicted proteins | sample BioPla1DNA1_FD_26582 | JGI IMG/M metagenome (IMG submission 26582) | reverse complement strand
CCTAGAAAAAATAGTTGGTTTACAAACAGATGCACCTCTTAAAAGAGCAGTTATGCCCTATGGTGGTATTCGCATGGTGGACAATGCTTGCAAGGCCTATGGGTATGAATTAAATCCTAATATAAAAGATATTTTTACCCAGTATAGGAAAACTCATAATGAAGGGGTATTTGATGTTTATACAGAAGAGATGCTAGCTGCTAGAAGAGCTGGTATTATTACTGGACTTCCAGATGCCTATGGTAGAGGAAGAATTATTGGAGATTATAGACGAGTAGCTCTCTATGGAGTTGACAGATTAATTGAAGATAAAAAAGATCAAAAAAACTCTCTAGCCTTAAATATCATGGATCAATCTACTATACAACTTAGAGAAGAAATACAAGAACAAATTAAAGCATTAATGGAATTAAAGGAAATGGCTCAGTCCTATGGGTTTGATATCTCTAAGCCAGCAACTAATGCCTTTGAAGCTATTCAATGGGTTTATTTATCATATTTGGCTGCAATTAAGGAACAAAATGGTGCTGCTATGAGCCTAGGTAGAGTTTCTACATTCTTAGATATTTATATAGAAAAAGATATTTTAGAGGGTAGATTAACTGAAATAGAAGCTCAGGAATTAATTGATCATTTTATTATGAAGTTAAGAATGGTAAGATTTTTAAGAACTCCAGAGTATAATGAACTATTTAGTGGTGACCCGACCTGGGTAACAGAATGTATTGGTGGAATGGGTCTAGATGGAAGACCATTAGTTACAAAGACTTCCTTTAGAATTCTTCATACACTATACAATCTAGGAGCAGCACCTGAGCCGAACCTAACTATATTATGGTCTAAAGATCTACCACAAAACTTCAAAAACTTTTGTGCAAAGGTTTCTATTGATACCAGCTCTCTACAATATGAAAATGATGATCTAATGAGACCCTACTGGGGAGATGATTATGGTATTGCTTGCTGTGTATCAGCCATGCCTATTGGAAAACAAATGCAATTCTTTGGTGCTAGATGCAATTTAGCCAAAGCACTATTATATTCTATCAATGGTGGAAAAGATGAGATTTCTGGCAAACAAGTGGGACCTAAATTTGAAGGAATCACTGGGGAATATCTAGACTATGATGAAGTTGTAGAAAAGTTTGATACTTTCATTGATTGGATTGCTAAATTATATGTGGATACATTAAACGTCATTCACTATATGCATGATAAGTATGCTTATGAAAGAATTCAAATGGCTCTGCATGATCGTGATGTGGTTAGAACCATGGCTTGCGGAATTGCTGGATTATCTGTTTGTGCAGATGCCTTAAGTGCCATAAAATATGCCAAAGTAAAAACCATTAGAAATGAAGATGGTTTGGTAATAGATTATGAAATAGAAGGCGAATTTCCTAAGTATGGTAATAACAATGATGATGTTGATACCATAGCTACTACTCTAGTTAAAAAGTTTATGGATGCTATTAGAAAGAATAAAACCTATAGAAATGCTATTCATACACAATCCATATTAACCATTACTTCTAATGTGGTATATGGTAAAAAAACCGGCAGTACTCCTGATGGTAGAAAACTAGGTGAAGCCTTTGCTCCAGGAGCAAATCCTATGCATGGTCGTGATACAAAGGGTGCATTAGCAGCCTTATCATCTGTGGCAAAATTACCATATGAAGATGCACAGGATGGTATTTCCTATACCTTTTCTATTGTACCTAAGGCTTTAGGAAAAACATTGGAAGATAGGGTTAATGTCCTAACATCTTTACTAGATGGTTACTTTATTCAAGATGGACATCATATTAATATAAATGTATTTGATCGTGAAACACTGCTGGATGCCATGGATCATCCTGAAAAATATCCGCAATTAACAATTCGAGTTTCTGGTTATGCTGTTAACTTTATTAAATTAACAAGGGAACAACAATTAGATGTTATTAATAGAACTTTACATGAATCTGTTCGGTAAATAATTTATGAAGGGTAGGTGTTTTAATATGAACTTAAAAGGGAGAATACATTCTGTGGAAACCTTTGGTACTGTTGATGGTCCAGGTATACGTTATGTAATATTTTTCCAAGGTTGTCCTTTAAAATGCAAATTTTGTCATAACAGGGATACGTGGAATCTAAATGATGGCAAAGAAATGACTGTAGAAGAATTAGTAACAGATATAAAAAAATATATTCCTTTTATGGAGGCTTCTGGTGGTGGTGTAACCATTAGTGGGGGTGAGCCTACCCTTCAACTAGATTTCCTGCTGAATTTATTAAAAGAATTAAAGAAACTGAATTTGCACATTGCCTTGGATACATCAGGATTTATCCATATAAATAATCCTAATATAAAAAAGGTTTTGGAATATATAGATTTAGTACTTTTTGATTTAAAAATCATTAATCCTATAAAGCATATGGATTTAACTTCAGTAAATAACGATAGGATTTTATCCTTTGTTAAGTTTTTAGATAATGAAAATATACCTTTATGGATAAGGCATGTGGTCATTCCTACTATTACTGATAATGAGAAGGATATAAAAGCATTAGCTGAATTTATTCTTTCACTTAAATCAGTAGAAAAGGTAGATTTGCTACCATATCATTCCATGGGACGATATAAATGGGAGGAAATTGAAGGATACTATCCCTTAGAAAAAATTAAGGATGCTACTGAAGGGGATGTTTTAAGGTTTCAAAATATATTATGTAAATATGGTTTATCTATTAAATCACTTGGAAAAAAGGCTATCTAGCCTTTTTCTGATTTTTGTTAAAATAAACTTTGTATTATACTGACTAATAATATATACTAATATTGTATTTTTGATTATAATACTTAAAGATAAGTATAGGGAGGTTTTGAATAGTGTCATTTACAATTGGAGTTATTACTGTTAGTGATAAAGGTGCTGCTGGAGAGCGCAAGGATACCAGTGGTCCCCTTATTGAAGAAATGTTAAAAGAGATTGGTGGCATTTTAAATAAATACGTCATAGTACCAGACGATAGGGATAAGATTGCCAATACCCTTAGAAATATGTGTGATGTGGATAAATTAGATGTTATTTTCACCACTGGTGGTACTGGCTTTTCCCCGAGAGACCTTACTCCTGAGGCTACACTTGATGTAATTGATAGATTAGCCCCGGGTATCTCTGAAGCTATTCGTATGAAAAGCCTTAGTATTACCCCAAAGGCAATGCTATCAAGGGCTGTATCTGGAATCAGAAAACAGAGTTTAATAGTTAATTTGCCTGGTAGCCCTAAGGGTGTGAAAGAAAGCTTGGAAGTTATTATGCCTGCTCTTTCTCATGGCATCGGTATTCTCAAAGGTGTTGAAGGAGAATGTGGAAATCATAAAAAATAAGCAGAATAAATCTGCTTATTTTTTATTTTCATCCCTTATAAAATCTCCTGATTTTCCACCTGTTTTTTTAACTAACTTAATATCAGTAATTTCCATACCCCTATCTATGGCTTTGCACATATCATAAATTGTTAGTGCTGCTGTGGAAACTGCTGTAAGGGCCTCTATTTCTACCCCAGTCTTCCCTGTCGTACTTACAATAGCCTCAATATCTATTTTATTATTTTTTTCATCAATATTAAAATTAATATCTGCTCCTGTTAAGGTAATATTGTGGCACATTGGAATAATATCACTAGTTTTTTTAGCTGCCATAATTCCTGCCACTTGGGATACAGCTAGTACATCACCCTTACTAATACTATGATCCATAATTTTTTTTAGGGTATTAGGCAGCATATAGATACTACCTTGAGCGATGGCCTCTCTCTTAGTGTTTAATTTATTGCCCACATCCACCATTTGTGCTCGGCCTTCTTTATTAAAATGGGTTAGCTTGTCCATGAATTTCCCTCCTTTAATATTCTTCTAATGTTATAATTATTTCTTCCATATCATCTATGACTTCCTGAATTAACCCGTCAACATCAAGTAAAGCCTCAGATTTTAAAATGTTTTCCAGTTTGGGTTGAGTAACAGGATGTTTGGGCAAAAATACAGTACAACAATCTTCAAAGGGTAATATGGATGTTTCATATGTATCTATCTTCTTTGATAAATCAATAATATCAACTTTGTCCATTGCAATTAAGGGTCTAAATACTGGCAAATTTACTGCCGCATTGGTCACATGTAAACTCTTAGTTGTTTGACTTGCCACTTGGCCTATACTTTCACCAGTGATTAGTGCATCACAATTAGACTTTAATGCTATCTTTTCAGCAATTTTCATCATAAATCGCCTGGATAAAATTGTCATTTCCCCTTCTGGACAGTTTTCATTAATAGCTTTTTGTATAGATAATAAATTAATGGAGTATAGTCTAAACTTACCACAGTAAATAGATAAGGTCTTAGCTAAGTCTATTACTTTTTCTTTAGCTCTTTGGCTGGTAAAGGGATGGCTATGGAAATGAATAGCTTCAATTTCTACACCTCTTTTTCCCACTAACCACCCAGCAACAGGACTATCAATACCACCAGAAAGTAATAATAATGCCTTACCATTGGTACCTAGTGGTAATCCCCCAAAACCAGCTATTTTTTTACTATGAACAAAGGCCATGTTTCTAATCTCTACATTTACAAGAAGATCTGGATTATGCACATCCACTGATAGACCATTATCAGAATTTAAAACAAAAGCGCCTATTTCTCTACTTATCTCCATGGAAGAAGTAGGGAATTTCTTGTCAACTCTCTTGCTTTGTATCTTGAAAGTTTTTATTTCTTCCTCTGTTTTCCTAGACTTTATTTCATCTAAAACCATATCTTTGATTAAATCCATATCTACAGAAAATCGTTTAGCAGGACTAATGGAAACTACACCAAAAACCTTTTTAACCCTATTAATAATTTCTTCTTCATTATAGTCTTCCACATCTATATATATCCTACTGTGTTCTTTATAGATTTTTAGTTTACCTAAATCTGTTACAGCATGTCTAATATTATTAACCAATTTATTTTCAAAAAATCTTTTATTTTGTCCTTTTAATGCAATTTCTCCATAACTAATAATAATAACTTTCTCTACCAAGTTGTCACCTCCTAATAATCTTTCTCAAATTAGTTAAATGTTCTTTAATCTTTGCAACGGCATAATCTATTTCTTCTTTTGTATTACTATGATTTAGACTAATTCTTATGGCACTGTCTATATATTCTTCTTCTAACCCCATTGCCTGTAATACATGACTATAGCCCTTTTGTCTAGATGAACAGGCAGAACCTGAGGCAACATATATTCCATCTGTTGCTAGGCTATGTAACATAATCTCACTTCTAACACCTAATAAAGAAACATTTATAATATGGGGTGCATAATCATCTCCTAACTCACTGATTATATGAATATCTTCTAGTTCTCTATGTAATGAATTTATTAGATGTTTTTTTAAATCATAAATATCTTCTATATACCTATCTTGATTTTCTATTAATAACTTGGTTGCCTCTCCTAGACCAAAAATTCCGGGAACATTTTCAGTTCCCCCCCTTAAATTTCCTTCTTGGCCACCACCGATTAATAACGGTGCTATTTTTGTATCCCTATTTACATATAATGCTCCGATACCTTTTGGTCCATTAAATTTATGACCACTTATAGAAAGACTGTCTATTTTCAAATCCTTAACAAAATATTTTATTTTACCAAAGGATTGTATACCATCTACATGAATTTGTGTTTTTGGATTACATTTTCTAACAATGGGACTAATTTCTCTGATAGGCTGTATACTGCCCACTTCGTTGTTAACATGCATTATACTAACTAAAATAGTGTCTTTTGTAATTGCCGCTTCAAGTTGCTCTAAAGAAATAAAACCCCTATCATCCACATCTAAATAAGTAGTTTTGTATCCTTCTCTTCCTAACTCTTCATATAGATTTAGTATAGACTTATGTTCAATTTTTGAGGTAATAATATGATTTCCCTGTCTTTTATTGGCCTTTATTATACCCCTTATTGCAAAGTTATTTGCCTCTGTTCCTCCAGAAGTAAAAATCACTTCTTTTTCACTACAACCTAATGCTCTAGCTAATAATTTCCTAATCCTTTTTATCTCACGTTCTACTTCTAGACCCTTACTATGTAATGATGAAGGATTCCCATACATATCCTTTAATGCTTTCAACATAATATCTACCACTGTATCTGCCGGTTTTGTTGTAGCCGCATTATCTAAATATACTTGCATATTTTATTTCACCCTCACTGTTTTATTACATTTACTATAATATATAATTAATTGTTTTTTGTAAAGACAAGTATTCCTAATCTTTAGCTTTTCCCTTTAAAAAGATGTAATACATCTAGTAATGATAAAAGATTTTCTTATAATAAAAATACAATAGCACTTGATATCAAGACCTATTTTTCAAGTGCTATTGCAAATAGATTTTTTAAAATCCTAGATTTTCTCCAATAATATATACATTTAAATCTACTGTTTTAGGTTTATGGTTAATAATTACTGTTATATTACACATTCTTTCGTCTCCAAAACACTCAGTACAGTGGCCTGTCACTGCACAAGGGGTCTTTAGTCCTAATCTTTTAGCATTAGGTGGACAGGCCTTTTCCTTGATCCGATCCATAGCTGTAATGAGATCACTGCATATCTTATTAATCCCACAAACTATAATTACCTTTTCAGAACCAAAATACATACCACTAACCCGATTACCCATACCGTCTATATTTAGCAATTCACCGTTTTCTGTTAGGGCATTGGTACTAGCAAGATAAACCTCTGATGTAGCAGCTAGTTTTAGTACATCCCCCCTTTTTTCCGGCTCCACCATCCAATGCCAATGTACATTTTTTTTATCCTCTAGCAAGGTTTCATAGATACCCATATCTTTTATAGTCATAGATCCTCCTATCCCTATACTGGAGGCTGATTCTATCTCCTTTATTATAGCTTTTTTAGCTTCTTCGGTAGTATCAAAGTATCTAGCTTTTATAGATCTTTTTTCTAAGTTTTTTATCACTTTATCTACTTTATTCCTCATATATAATCCACCCCTTATTTTTTATATATACATTATACACTAAATAAATCACCAGTCCAAATATATCCCATAAAATTACTATACTAATCTGTCAATTCAGAAGAATTATTTATTAATAATGATTAAATGTTTTTCTAAAAAGCTATTGCATTATATGTCGAAGTTTGTTATAATTCTTTTATGGTTATCCCCCTGATAACCTAAGAAATATAATCTCTATTCCCAATACCCCTTTTAAACAATTTTATATTATTTCACTGTATCCAGACTTTTAAAAAGTCTGGATTTTTTTTGTTTTGAATACTCATCATATTTTTGTTAATATATAGTTATGATCTTTATATATTATTATGTTATTTATGTATACTAAATTGACTTCTCCATTTGCCTTTCTTTGTAAAAGGTCTAGGATTGAAAGGAGGTTTTTTTTATGACAAAGCCGAAAGTTGCTATTATATTTACTGGTGGCACCATTTCCATGTCTGTTGATCCCAGAATTGGTGCTGCCATCCCTTCGTTGTCTAATGATGAAATTATGTCCCTTGTTACAAATATAGATCAATTTGCAGAAATTGAAAGTATTAATTTTTCTAAGCTCCCTGGTCCCCATATAGATCCGTTGCTGATGATAGAGTTACAGAAAATCGTTTTGAAAACAATATCCAGAGAAGATATTACAGGTGTTATCATAACCCATGGTACGGATACATTGGAGGAGACTGCTTATTTATTAGATTTAACAATTAAGAGTGAAAAACCTATTGTTGTTGTTGGGGCTATGAGAAATAGTTCCGAGTTAGGATATGATGGACCTAGCAATTTGGCAGCGGCAGTATGTACTGCTATTTCTTCTAAGGCAAAAAATAAAGGTGTTTTAGTTGTAATGAATAACGAAGTTAATGCTGCTAGTGAGGTAAGCAAAACCAATACCCTCAGCTTAGATACCTTTAAATCCTTAGAATTTGGAGCATTAGGTATTGTTGATAATGATAGTGTTATTTTTCATAGGGATATTGTAAACAGGCAGTATATTCCTGCTAGGTCTATTGTAGTAGATGTAAATTTGATTAAATGTGTTGCAGGAATGGATTCTCGATTAATAAAATATTGTGTTGATACAGGTGCAAGGGGTATAGTGATAGAAGCCCTAGGTAGAGGTAATGTACCACCCACAATGCTAGAGGGGATACAATATGCTATTAACAATGAAATAGCCCTCGTTATGGTGTCAAGATGCCCTACTGGACGAGTTTTGGATACCTATGGCTATGAAGGTGGTGGTAGACAATTACGAAATCTAGGAGTCATATTAGGAGGAAATCTACCAGGTGAAAAGGCACGAATTAAACTTATGCTGGCTCTGAGTCTTTCAAAAGATTTAAAAACCATTAGAAAAATATTCGAAGGTATGGAATATTTTTAAGATATCACTACGATTATTTTATATTTTTTATAAAATAAGATAGGGTCAGTAATATTGGGATGAACATATATTACTGACCTTTAATTATAAAATTTTTTAAAGTATTTTTGATTTTTTCTTTTTTTATATTTAATATCTTCTTAGTAGAATTTGTGTTTTTCATCTCTTTAACGAAGCGAGAAGTTTGTAACTCTTTGTTATCCTTATATAAAGGCGAACTAACATATAATAATTCCTGAGCTCTAGTAATAGCTACATAAAATAAACGTCTTTCCTCTTCTATTGATTTTTCATTATCCATACTTTTGTTATGAGGTATATCCCCTTCAATTGCTGATAAAATAATAACCACTTTATATTCCAAGCCTTTTGCACTATGCATGGTTAATAACTCTACTTTATTATCATCCATATTATTATTAATACCTTTGTTTATTACTAAAGCATCTTTAAACTCATTAATATGTTGAATAAAATTCTTTGGTTGTAGATTTGCCTTAGTTAATCCTCCTAACTCATCCAGGATATCAAATAGTTTTGTATCATCTATATTCTTTTCTACACAATAATTCTTAAGGTATTTATCATAGCCCATATCTTCTCTTATATATTCTAGCATCTTATGTGTGTTAAGGTTCTGTAATATTTCAAGATCCTTTTCTAATTTTTCTATATTTTTTATTTGATAAGGAGCTAAATTTCCATTTATCTTTAGTGAAGACATTAAATCAGTATTATTATTAGTACTTAATTGAATTGCCTTCTTTGTGATATATCTAGTAGGCCTATTAATGATACGTCTTGTTGACTCTTTATCCATTAAGTTATTAGCTAATTTTATATATGCAATAATATCTTTTGATACCCAATGTTCATAAATATTATATATATGATCCCGAGCAACATAAGGAATCCCATTGTCTAAGAAGGAGTCTATTATAGCAGATGTGGTTAAATTGGTCCTATAAATTATAGCAATATCTTTATAAGAATAGCCCATATCTATTAACTCATTAATAATTGAAACAGTAAGATTCTTTTCATCCCCTTTATCCTTCGGATTTAGATAAACTACATCTCTCCCATCCCTTATGGTAGCTATTACTTCTTTCTCTATCCGAAGTTTATTATTTTTTATTAATAAATTGGCAGTACTTATTATCTTTTCCTGTGACCGATAATTCCTGTTCAAAATGATTCTTTTAACCTTTGGATAAATCCTATGAAAATCTAGTATAAAGTGGGGCTTAGAACCTCTAAAACTATATATAGATTGATCATCATCTCCTACAACAAATAAATTGTCTAATGGTTTAGCAATTAGCTTTATAATTTCAAATTGAACATTGTTGATGTCCTGAAATTCGTCAATAAGTATGTATTGAAATGACTGTCTAATCTGTTTCAAAATTGTAGGGTTGTTCTTTAATAGTAAATAACACTTTGTCAGCATATCATCAAAATCAATCTTTTTGTGCTCTTCTTTATATCCTTCATAATAATGCAAAATTTTTTGAAACTCATCAATTGACATTGATTGTGGTTGTGAAATTGTTTTTTCGGGGAAATTATTTTTATATATGGATAAATCTAATAAAACTTCTCTTATGTAATCATCATCTTCATAATTTCCTATCCCCAATGTCTTTACAACATTTTTAACTAATAGATATCTATCTCTTTCCTTTAAAAGATCTCCTAGACCATAGGAATCATATTTCCTGATAATTTGAAAAAATATAGAATGAAAAGTACCAAAATTCACAGCCACCTTTTCTTGGTAGGATAAATCTTTCTCCCTTTGAAACCTTATTTTCATTTCCTCAGCTGCATATTTTGCAAAGGTTAATACTAGGATTTTGTTCGGATCAACTTTATGATGTTTTATTAAATGACAAATCCTGAGTATAATCACAGTTGTTTTTCCAGACCCAGGTCCAGCATAAACCATACAGGGTCCCTTATTATGTCTGATTGCTAAACTTTGTTCCCTATTGGTTTTTTTTAATATCTGCCTCATATTGCACCTCTTGATATTGTAGAAAATTTTATAAATAAAAAAACTAGTAAATTAATTACTAGTTTTTTTGTTTTGGTGCCCAGAGGCGGAATCGAACCACCGACACGGGGATTTTCAGTCCCCTGCTCTACCGACTGAGCTATCTGGGCTTGGGGTATTTGGTGGGCCTTCAGGGATTCGAACCCCGGACCTGCCGGTTATGAGCCGGACGCTCTAACCAACTGAGCTAAAGGCCCCCATTAACTGAGTAATATATTATATTGTTTTTATAAATTAATTGGTCCGGGTGGAGAGATTTGAACTCCCGACCCCATGGTCCCAAACCATGTGCGCTACCAAACTACGCTACACCCGGAAACTGGCGGAGAAGGCGGGATTCGAACCCGCGCATCGCTTACACGATCTAACGGTTTAGCAAACCGTCCTCTTCAGCCGACTTGAGTACTTCTCCTTATTAAAGGTCATACTCTGTACAATCTCTAATTTGGCGGAGAGGGTGGGATTCGAACCCACGGCCCCTTGCGGAGTCACTGGTTTTCAAGACCAGCTCCTTAAACCTCTCGGACACCTCTCCTTGGCAGATGTTAGAGGTAAAGTGTGAGTTAGAATCTTTTTACTCTAAAATCCACAATTGGTGACCCATCAGGGATTCGAACCCTGGACCCCCTGATTAAGAGTCAGGTGCTCTACCAACTAAGCTAATGGGTCATAATAATATAATACTGGAGCGGGTGAAGGGAATCGAACCCTCGCGATCAGCTTGGAAGGCTGAAGTTCTACCACTAAACTACACCCGCATATATGGTGCCGAAGACCGGAATCGAACCGGTACGATCTTTAGGGACCGCAGGATTTTAAGTCCTGTGCGTCTGCCAGTTCCGCCACTTCGGCATTTAAAAAATTCAAATCTAATATTGAAACCTATGAAATCTATTTACTAATAATATAGCTATAAATTTTTAATGCTAAAGTTTTTTAAAAGGCATATAAATATATAATCATTTTTTAGGCAGTATGTCAATAATTATTTTTAAATATATTGCATTATTTTTTAAGAGGATAAAATTTCTAAAATAAATTCTATATTTCTATCTAGTACTATTAGAAACAAGGACAAAACAAGATGACAACATATAATATTATACACCCTTTATTATTTTTGTCAACATTTTTTTATTTATTATTTTTTATTTCTTCCCTGACTTTTATTTACTTGCATTTTTAAACATTTTATATAAAATTGAAATATTATATTTAGCCCTAAACCCTTATAGGCCTTTCTTCCTACTAGACCATTCTTTCCAGCAAGATAACCCGTAGAAAAAGCCACTTGAAGGTTATAACCACCAGTTAGTGCATCCACATCTAATATTTCTCCAGCAAAAAATAATCCTTTAATTAATCTTGATTCCATTGTTGAAGGGTTTACTTCTTTAACAGATATACCCCCTGCTGTAACAATAGCTGATTTAATATCTCTTAATTTTAAAATATTAATTGGAAGATTTTTTATGTTTTCTATGATTTTGTTCCTATCGCTTTTCATTAACTGGTGTAAAGTGGTACCTTTAGATATATCTAAAACCTCTAATAGTTGGAGAACAAAATTTTTAGGCAAATACTCTATTAAAAAANTTAAGATAGATTCATTTGTTTTGAGTGGTGAAATAATTCTTTCTTTAAGGTCTTCATAGGTAANTNCTGGCAATAGNTCTATATATATNTCATGGCCTTTTTTTGAAAAATTNTCCTTATTTATATAAGCACTTAATTTAAAAACAACAGGACCTGATATTCCATAATGAGTTAATAATAAATCCCCATTAAATTTGAAGGTCTTGTTAGCTATTTTAGTTCTAATAATCACATTACTAAAAGAAATACCCATGATTTTGGTTAACCACTTTTCCTTAATCTCTACTGATACTAAACTAGGTCTTAAAGACGTAATGCTATGACCTAATACCTTAGATATTCGATGACCCTCACCTGTACTACCTGTTTGTGGATAAGATATGCCTCCAGTGGCTAAAATCACAGAATCACAATCAATAACCTGTCCGTTAATGTCTTTAACACCTGTCACCTTATTACTTGATACCAATATTTCTACTATTTTATAACCTAAAACTAGCTTTACTCCCTTTTTATTTAATAATTTATTAAATATATGAATAATATCTCCTGACTTATCGCTAACAGGGTAAACCCTTCCCTCTTCTTCCTTTTTAAGAGGACAACCATTTTCCTCTATTAGATTAATTAAGTCACGACTAGTAAAGTTATGTAATGATTTATATAGAAATTTGTTATTTGTGACCACATTTTTCATAATATCTATAGGTGAAGAATCGTTAGTTAAATTACAACGACCTCCTCCTGTTATACTTAATTTTTTACCAATTACAGAATTTTGTTCTACAAGTATCACATTATTTCCATTATCAGCAGCAGTAATAGCTGCCATGATACCAGATGGACCTCCCCCTATTACAACAACCCTTGTTCTTGTCATCCTATAGCCACCTCCTTGTACTAAATATTCTTTTTAAACCTTTACCCTAGATCTATCAAATATTCTATGTATTTTTTGCTATTTTTATAATCATTAAATAAGCTGA
>JGI24707J26582_10002715_pt1 | contig 13122 bp, 11 predicted proteins | sample BioPla1DNA1_FD_26582 | JGI IMG/M metagenome (IMG submission 26582) | reverse complement strand
TAAACGGGGCAAAAAGTAAAACGACCTAAGTTCGGCTTAGGTCGCGGGTTCAAACACAGTTGGTGGGGGGATATTTTCTGCTTTGTAGCAAGATGTAGCAGGTTTTTTCAGTTACCCCCATTTAAGCGAAATATGAGGCTCTATATAAAATCCTGCTACAAGCTGCTACACATCTGTGTTTATGAGAGGGGCGAAGCTAAAAAATTGCCAACAAGGTCATTTCTTATAGAATTATTCACGTAAAGATGATAGAATGGGCATAGTTTCTCAAGGATGAAAGGAAAATATTATGGCTGTATCCTATGACAAACTCTTACACCTCCTGATTGACAGGCAGATGAGCAATTCACAGCTCATAAAAAAAGCCGGCTTCTCCGGCAATGTGATGACGCAGATTAAGCGCAGGAAATACATCTCGCTTGACAGCATTGAACGAATCTGCCGAGCGCTTGGCTGCGGAGTGGATGATATTTTGGAATTTATAGATGAGGAAAATGCGAATGGCGATCATTGATGAACTGATTCAACAAATAAAAGATGATAAACTGCGCGACCGCATTCAAGCGGAAGCGGATAAATTAATGCAACAGAAAAAGTTCGGCCTGGTATTTGAAAGTCATCTGCCCGAATGTACGCCACTCTATGAAGTTCCTGTCAAGGTAGGCGGTACTGTCTCTCTTAAAAACGGAAGCATTGATGAACTTTATCTTGTCAAGGATATAAAAGAAGAGCAGGTCTTCTGTGTCAATAAAAAGGATGGAACGGAGCAAGCTTTTCCTCTAAATGAAGTTGTGACTACGGCGGAATTCGGTGAGCCGATTTATCCTTATCTGCAATATGTTGATTCTCTTTCCAATGCGCCGGACAGCGAGCTTTGGCATACTTTGATTGAAGCGGATAATTATCATGCCTTGCAACTCTTGGAATACCTCTATGCCGGCAAGGTGGACTGCATCTATATCGACCCGCCCTACAACACGGGTGCGCGCGACTGGAAATACAATAACGATTATGTGGACAGCTCTGATTCTTACCGCCATTCCAAATGGCTCTCCATGATGGAAAAGCGCTTGAAGCTGGCAAAGAAGCTGCTGAATCCGGAAGATTCGGTCTTGATTTGCACGATAGATGAAAAGGAATATCTGCATCTAGGCTGCTTGCTGGAGGAATTGTTTCCGGACGCGAGAATGCAGATGGTTACGAGCGTAATAAATGTTCGATCTGTTGCTCGAGAAGGCGAATTTGGTAGAGTCAACGAGTATTTGTTCTTTGTTTTTGTAGGTGAATCTGCACCACAATCTGTACCACTTGATTCAGAGTGGTTAGTTCAAAGTTCCAATAAGGAAACTGTTAGAGGGAGAATGCATTGGACCTCATTAAGCCGGACAGACGCTACGGGGTATCGTCAAAATAGTCCGGGTTGTTTTTATCCTATTTATGTGAGAAAAGATGGTTCAAAAATAGATTCAATAGGAAATGCAATAGGCCTTGACAGCAGTAAAGATGTGGCACCAGAGCCACCTAGTGGCACGTTAGAAGTTTGGCCAATAAGACGTAATGGGAGAGAGGGGCGGTGGCAAATAACGCCAGAAAATGCAAGAAAATTATTAGACCAAGGCTTTTTAAGGTGTGGGCCAGTTAAAAACAATAAAGCAGCAATTTATTATGTAAAAAGCGGAGATAGAATAAGAACGCTTTCTGGTGAGTATGGAGAATTCAGAAAAACAAAAAATGGAATAGTTTTTGATAGCATAAATGAAAATGACGTTAATCCTAGATTTGTGCCAGGCAACAGTTGGAATATTGCATCTCACGATGCAGGAGTAAACGGGTCCAATCTAGTTATTAAAATTCTTAAAAACAGGCAGTTTTCCTTTCCCAAATCCCTCTACGCTGTCCGTGATACAATCCGCTTCTTTGTTGCAGGCAAACCCAATGCCCTTATCGTTGACTTTTTCGCCGGCTCAGGTACTACGCTCCACGCCGTCAACCTCTTAAATGCTGAGGACGGCGGAGAACGCCGCTGCATCATGGTGACGAACAATGAAGTTTCCGACAGCGAAGCTAAGGCGCTTAAGAAACAAGGCTATCAACCCGGCGGCGAGGAATGGGAACGTTTAGGCATTGCCCGCTATGTGACCTGGCCGAGAACCGTATGCAGCATAAACGGCGAAGATATCAACGGCGCACCGCTCAAGGGCAATTATTTAGAAAGTGACCTCTCTATGGCGGATGGCTTTAAGGCTAATGCTATCTACTTCAAGCTGGGTTTTCTGGATAAGACATCTGTCGCTTTAGGTCGTCAGTTCAAGGAACTTCTCTCCGTACTCTGGATGAAGGCGGGAGCGATAGGATCCTGTCCGCAGCTGGAAGGCGAGGATATTCCTACGATGCTCATTTTGCCGGACAATCGCTTTGCCGTTCTGACAGATGAAAAAGACTTCCCGGAGTTTTTCAAGAAGATAAAAGCGGCATCAAATATCGAAACCGTCTTTATCGTGACAGATTCCGAAGCGGGATACCGGGAGATGGCAGCCAAACTCCGGGTTAAAACAAGCTATCAGCTGTACCGGGATTACCTGGATAATTTCAGAATTAATACGGGGAGGAAATAAAGATGCTGGTTGAATTATTCCCCTTTCAGAAAAAAGCTTTACAGAATCTGCGCATGAATACAGCGGAAGCCTTAGGCAGCTATCGCCGGACGCATACGCCACAGGTTGTCTCCTTCACGGCGCCAACAGGCTCCGGCAAGACAATTATTATGGCGGCGCTTTTTGAGTCCATCCTATTCGGTGACGAGCGCTATCCCGAACAGCCGGAAGCGATTATCGTCTGGCTCTCCGACTCGCCGGAACTCAATCAGCAATCGAAAGATAAAATTGACGGCAAGGCAGATAAGATCACTCTTTCTCAAACGATTACCATTGCGGATGAGTCCTTTGACCAGGAGCTTCTTGAAGAAGGACATATCTATTTTCTCAACACACAAAAACTGGGCAAAAGTTCCAATCTGACCAAACACGGTGACAACAGGCAGTATACAATCTGGGAAACCTTGAGAAACACAGCGAGGGAAAAAGCAGACCGCCTTTACTTTGTGATTGATGAAGCCCATCGCGGCATGTTAGGGCGTGAAGCAGGCCGGGCGACTACTATCATGCAAAAATTCCTGAAAGGAAGCCCGGAGGATGGACTGGAGCCGATGCCGGTCGTCATCGGCATGTCGGCAACGACGGAACGCTTCAACACGCTCGTAAAGGGCACGACCTCCACCATTCACAAGGTCATCGTAACACCGGATGAAGTGAGAGCTTCCGGACTTTTGAAAGACCGCATTGTCATTACCTATCCTGAGGAAACAACAGTTAGAAAAGATATGGCCATCCTGCAGGCGGCAACCGACGAGTGGAGAAAGAAATGGCGACACTGGCAGCAATATTGCTATGAGCAACACTATGCTTACGTCAATCCGATTTTTGTCGTTCAGGTCGAAAATGCCGCTGCCGATAAAATCTCCAAGACAGATCTCGATGAAGCCCTGCGCACGATTGAAAGTAGAGCCGGCTATCGTTTTGAAAAGGGCGAAGTTGTACACGCTTTTGGCGAGAAAGAAGCCATTGATATACACGGTTTGGAAGTGCCTTATTATGAGCCTTCCGGCATCAATGACAATCGGAAAATCAAGTTGGTCTTCTTCAAAGAGAGCCTTTCCACCGGCTGGGATTGTCCCCGAGCGGAAACCATGATGTCCTTTCGTCACGCCAAGGATGCCACCTATATCGCCCAACTTCTTGGCCGGATGGTAAGGACACCGATGCAAATGCGGATTCAAGTAGATGAAAGTCTGAATGATGTGCATCTCTTCCTTCCTTACTTTGAGAAAAATACTGTGGAAGAGATTGTGCGCGCCTTACAAGCTAGTGAAGGCGGCGACATTCCGACAGATATTTATGGTGAGCAGATGGGTGAAAGAACATTTGAAACCTGGTCTGCGAAACCGCTTAAGAAGAAATCCGCTCCTCAAGCAGAAGGGCAAATGAGCTTAGATGATTTAGCTTCTAGTGATAGTGTGCCTGCTCCAATGGCGGACACGGATTTCAATTACACCTCGCATCTTGATGTCCGCCTTCCTTTTAGAGAAGATGCTGTGACAGCTTTTGAGGACTCGGATGCAGATTATTATGATGCCCTGGATAAACCGGGTGAAGATGAATCAAGGCCAGCTGAGAGGACACCTCTCTCCTCTGGCCGACAAGCAATGAGAGAAATGACGCCTTCACAGGAGGACGCAATGTCTTCACAAGAGAACGCACTCGACCGTGAAAGCATTATCAAGTTCATTAATGATGCGGGGCTGCTTACCTACAATGTGCGCCAGACCCGTATCAATGATTATTTGACCTCTCTCTTCAAATTGACGAGACTCCTTGTACAATCGAGGCTTGATCCTGAAGCTACAGAAACGGTCATCAGTGAAATTATCGTTAAAATTCGTGAATACGTACACAGCCTGCGAGAACAGGGCAAATACGATGATTTAGTGACTAAAGCAAAAGAGTTCAAGCTCTCGATGCAGGTCTTTGATGTCTTTGGAGAGAGCGTAAAAGATTTTCCGGTTCAAGAGTCTTTTTTCTCGACGAATGCCGATATTGAACGCCAATTTCGTCAGGCGGAAGTAAAGCTCGGCGGAGAAGGTGTCGGACATGCTTACGGAAACAAGTATTTTGATCCCCTTGATCCGGACAGCTATCAGCTGGATGTGATCCTCTTTGCTTCCGACCAGGAAAATCTCAATCAGCTGCACGACTATGCTAAGACTAAGTTCCATCAATTAAATGACGAATACAGGCGCTATATGGTCACAGTAGACGAGAGCTTCCGTCTGCAGTATGAGAGAATCGTCTCAGATGGGGATCAGGTCAGTAAACACAACTTCCGTTTGCCGGAACTAATCCAGGCTGAACATATCGCAGGAGGAGAAAAGTATAGCGATCATCTCTTCGTCAACGATGAAGGCTTTGCCAAAATCAAACTCAACGATTGGGAAAAGGGCGTCTTAGAGGAGGAGCAGGAACGCACGGATTACGTCTCTTGGCTGCGGAACCCGCCGCGTAAATCCTGGGCGCTTTGTATTACTTATGAGATGAACAATGAATGGAAAGCCGCTTATCCTGATTTCCTCGTTATACGGAAAGATGAGCGACTGGGCTACATTGTCGATGTCCTAGAGCCTCACAGCCCGGACTTTGCCGACAACTTAGGCAAGGCTAAAGGCTTTGCGGAATATGCCCGCCAAAATCCCGGCGTCGGACGCATCGAGCTGATCCGCATGGACAAAGATCCGGTAGGAAACAAGCGTTTTAAGCGTCTTGATATGTCAAGAAGTGCTATCCGCGATAAAGTTCTGAAAGCGATGACGAATGATGAAATCAACCATATCTTTGATATAGATGGAGTGTTTTAGTCTATTTCTTAGAAAGTAAAACAAGAGGGTTCTTAATGGAAATATCTAAAAACAAAAAAATACTTGAAGAAATAATGGAGCTTGGAATTAGCGAATCTGACACGCTAGAGTATAAAGAGTATTTTTTTGAAAATGGGAAATTGAATGCTTTAGACCAAAAACAGCTTACGACGTTGTTAAAGGAAATATGTGCATTTGCTAATACAAATGGTGGCAAATTAGTTATTGGAATAATGGAAGATGATAACCATAATCCTGCGAACTTTTCTGACGTAGGTGTTGATGAAACTACATTTGAAACATGGGAGCAATCGTTAAGAAATAAAATTGCTACAACAATTATCCCAAGCATTTACGGTATCGACTTGCAGTTAATCTCTATCAATGATGAAGTTAATTGCGTTATTATCGATGTTCCAAAGAGCATTTTGAAACCACACGCTTTTAATACGGGAACAAAAGATGAGTTTTATATTCGCAATGGAAATATTTGCTCTCCAATGAGATATAACGATCTAAGGAATAGCTTTAATTCTCTCGAATTCAAACAGGAAAAAATTAAGAGATTTGTAGAGGAAAGGCTCGCTTTTATTCTTGATGGCGTTTTAGACGAATCCCTTGCAAATGACAGCTCTTTAGTTTTACACATAATTCCCGAGTGGTCATTAGACGAATCAAATTTTTTAGATCTGAAATCTGTACAATATAACCAAAATTTTTGCGTTATAAGTCCGCCTGACAATTCAGGTTATCCAACTTATAATGCTGACGGACTCATTAAAATTTATGGGTATGAGTCAAGGCGTAGGGTTATGTCATATATACAGGTTTTCACCGATGCACGTGTAGAGTCAGTTGAAATAAGATTGCTAAATGATTATGAGGACGGGATTATTTACAATTGGAATAAGATAGAAGAAATACTAACAAAAAAAATCTACCAATATTTTCAAGGCTTGAGTTCTTTGAAAATTACTGGGAGCTACTACTTTACTGTCACTCTGCTAAATGTAAGAGGAAAAAGAGTCAGGCAAAGTGACTGGAATGATTACTCAGAACCTTTGATTCACAATATCGTCAGAACACCAATATTGAAATATACCGATGGTGAACCTTTTGAAAAAACTGTCTTTCCGATTCTCACTTCCTTGGCCTATAGTTTTGGATTATCCAGATCGTATTTTTACAATAATGATAATTCGCCAATTCCTGAAAAATTTGAATTCATGAATAAGTTAAAAGAGAAATAAGAATGTAAGCTAGTGCTATGTCTGCATTGTATCAACCGCTCCGTCCTTAGCCATAAAAGGACGATAAAACGGATACAATCCGGGGTCGTCCTTTTTTGTGCCCTGAAACCGTTGGTATGACAAGATTTTAGGGCAGAAGAAGAAAATACGAAAGGGTGCAATTTGGGCTTAATATCTGATTTTCAAGCCATTTACTGCACCCTTTTATTTGCTCGTGAAACCAACTACACGAAACTCGGAGTTTCGTATCGCTTGTTTAGTTTCGTGTCGCTAGTATGGGTTTCGTGTAGACAGTCTACTCAAAAGAAAAAAGTTTTGTGTGGCGAGTTTGGATTGTGGATTTCAGAGTANGAGATAGAGCAACATTACTTGCGTAAAATTTTCAAGTTGATATACTTAAACTATATTCAATATAGAGGTGAGAGATGATTATTTTTGCATAGCTAAATCTGTTTAACTTGAAAAACAAGGAGTTTGTTATGCAACTTTTATCGCTGAAGAATTTTGATGTGTCCATCAGCGGACATTTTTTATTTCATATTGATCAATTACATATAGAATCCGGTGATAGGATTGGTCTCATTGGTGCCAATGCATCTGGTAAAACGACATTTTTAGAAACAATTCTTTATCCTGAAGAATACAACACCAGTGGACTTTTTGTACGCAATGGTCTTTGGTCATATTTTGAACAAAGAAGGTTTGTTCTTCCGGAGCTTCCTAATTCTGAGCAGATTAGCAGATGGGGGATTCAGGCGTTAACATATCGAACAGATCAGAATTTTTCCGGAGGTGAAGAAGCCCGAATTAAACTTGCGCAAGTTTTTTCTGAGCCGCATGATATTTTGGTCTTGGATGAACCGACGGCCCATTTAGATGAGGAGGCTTTGCTGGAATGTAAACGACAACTTTCTAATGAGGAAACTTTTATCCTAGTATCTCATGATCGGCAATTTCTCAACGAATTCTGTACAAGAAGTCTGGTTATTCAAGACAATCAGCTGATTGACTTTCCCGGCAATTATGATGATTGGAAAATTTGGAATGAATTGAAGAATCAAACTCAGTGGATTGAATACGAAAAAGCTCGTCAGGAGAAACAGAGACTCCTATTTGTTTTGCAGGAGCAGAAAAGAAAAGCTGCAAAAACGCAGAAAAAGCCTAAGAATTTGAGCCGTTCTGAGTTAAAAGCAAGGGAATTTGGCGCTGTAGGAAAATCGATAGGTGGCAAGCAGAAAAGCATATCCGCTGCTGCTAGAAATACAGAGAAGAGGATAGAACGATTGGGTGATCTTAAGAAACCTACTTTATCACCTAAAATCCGGCCTGATTTTAATATTACCGACCCACCTCAGAATAAAGTGATCATAGAAATCAAGTCTTTGAATTTTGCTTATCCCAACTCTGATAATCTGTTTAACGAACTATCATTTTGTTTGAAGCGGAATACGAGGGTAGCACTTATTGGTGAAAATGGTGTTGGCAAGTCTACATTGTTAAAATTGATTATGCAGGGTCATCCTGATATTCGAGCCGTTCCTAAGGCTAAGTTCGGCTATTTTGACCAGTCTTTCGGAGACATACGTTTTGAAAAGAACATTCTCGAAAATATTCATAGTACAAGCATCCAGCACGAAAGCATTAATCGTAATGTGCTTGCACGCATGGGTTTCCCTGCAGATGTTTTAGAGAAAAAAGCAGGTNTTCTTTCCGGTGGAGAGCTTACCAAGCTTAGCTTTGCCAAGCTATTTGTCTCTGATTTTAATGTTTTATTAATTGATGAGCCAAGTAACTATCTAGATATTCCATCCTATGAAGCAATCGAATCTCTCTTACTGGATTTTGAAGGAACGATGCTTTTTTGCAGCCATGATTCATATTTTGTCAGCGCTATTGCTGATGAGGTATGGGAGTTAAAAAATAAGAGAATGTGCCAAGTACGATGAGGTTATAAGTAAACAAGAGAGCTGTAATGAGTATTGGGTGGCGAGGAAATTTCCTGTGGATATACGGAAAAGCTGGCATTAGGCTAGTACAATCTTTTTTCTTTTCCCGCTTCTCAGATGAAAAATCAGAGTTTTTTCCTCGCCCTCCGGTACGCTGACGTGATCGACCAGACTACACCAGAGCTCTTCATTGAAGCGGATGTCTGTCAGGTGTCCCAGCTTGTTGCAGAAGGAGCTGATTTCAAAGCGGCGCTTTTCCTTATCGGCAATTTGTTCTTCCAAAGATAGCAGTTTCTTCTGTTTACGCTGATAGGCTTCAAATCGGACATTGGGAAGCGGATCTTGTTATCGGCTCAAAAAGTGATAAGGATGATGCCCTGCTGACTATGATTGAACGAGAGACCCGGGAGTACTGGATGATCCGCATTCCTGGCCGTGACCCGAACGGTGTCATGGCTGCTCTGTCGACAATCCGTTCTCAGTATAAGGAACACTGGGAGGATGTCTTCAAGACGATCACCACAGATAACGGTTCCGAGTTTGCGACACTATCTGACTTGGAGGACCTGAGCAAAACGCTGATCTATTTCGCCCATCCCTACGCCTCTTGCGAGAAGGGATCGGTGGAGCGGCATAACGGACTGATCCGCAGGTTCATCCCTAAAGGGAAACGGATTGACAGCTATTCCGACGAACAGATCGCTCAGATCGAAATCTGGTGCAACGCACTGCCACGGAAGATTCTCGGATACCGCACCCCGGATGAACTCTTCGAGGACGAATTGGATCGGATCTACTCCTGTGCTGTCTAATGGACGATTCAACTGTCAATGTTCAACTTGTTATTGCAATTAGCGGATTGAAAAAGAAAACATAACCGCAAAGAATATTTTTCTAAAGCTGACTTTAAAGTACAATTAGACTTAGAAGGTGGAGAACATTATGAGTAGAAAAATCCGGAAGAAAGCATTAGTCACAGTTTTACTATTAGTTGCCATCGTAATCTTAATTATTGTTTTGCGATATTCGGGCACTCCGATAGAAAAAGAACTGCCAGAATCCCTGGGTGTATCAAAAGCTGTGATGCTAGAAGCGAATAGTTCTAATTGGGGTTCGCTTGACCAAAGCAGTGATTATCTTTCGTCAAGGAGTTACCGACTACAGTATGACGGCACACTTGAATATTACGAAAACTACAATAAGAGCGGAAAGAAGAATTTTAAGTCTGGTGAAGTTTCTGCGGAGGATCTTAGGCGTATCTATTCCGTTTTAGAAGGCGATTTTCTGAAGAGAACAGAAGACTTAAATTCCTCTGATGGAACGGGGTGGGAAATCGAATATTTCAATGAAAGTGGAAAAGTCATTCATCAATTTTATGGCTATATATATGGCTATGACATCGAACAAGTGATTGAATTGCTCAATCAATATTTAAGTGGATAGATGCTTAACGTGCGGCAACGGCAATATTGATATCAAAAGAAAAGGCAAATTTATTTCTTGCAAAGCAAGCCGAAAAAATGTAAACTCCTAGTTAAGTTAGGCTGACCTAACTTAATCTGAATTAAGCTAACTTAGTCTAACTTAGCTTAGCTTAACTTGACCTGACTTAACTCGACTTAATTTATTAAGTGAGGTTTTCCGCGTCAGAGGATCTGTCATCAAAACTGCTGGCGGGCGCAAGCGAGACGCAGAGGATGAGGCTAATTAAGAGGAGACACAAATGTTATTAAATAAAACCTACCTAATCTTATCAACGTATGTTTGCTTTCGGTCACTTGTGTAGTTTATATCTCGACTTTCATCAAGCACTACTATTACATGTGATAATAGCAGTGCTTTTTTAATCCCTTGAGATAGCGTATCTCCGATTATTGTCCTAACAATACCACTTCATCAAAGAAGATTAGTTTGTTTTCACTGAATTGATGGGATACGATGATCATCGTTCTATCCGTGATTGAAAGAATCAGATCCTCAATGTTGTTTGCTGTTTCAACGTCAAGATTTGCCAGCGGTTCATTCAGTAGTAACACATCGGTATTACGCAGGAGTGCTCTCGCGAGACTTAGTCGTTTTTTCTCTCCGCCTGAAAGGTTGGATCCGTCTTCTTCGACCATTTGATCTAGGCTTCTTTACTAGCGAATTGCTTCAGATCCAGCTGCTCCAACAAAAGAATCAGTTTTTCGTCTGAAATGTCGTTGTACATGGTTAAATTGTTTCTGAGTGTATCCAGAAACATCTTAGTATCCTACCTGACGACAGTCATGCAAGCGAAGCTTTCGTCAAAGTTTTCCAAAGATTNTTGGTCGATAAGGATATCACCTGCGTTCACATCGTAGTACCGAAGCAGAAGATTTATAGCCGTTGTCTTACCCGAAACGCTGGTTCCTTTAATTAGATAGCGACCGTTTTTCTTTACCACAAAATTGAAGTTGCTCAGGATGGATCGCTGCCCGTCATAGGAGAATTCGACATTTTTGAAGACAATGGACTCGCGTAAGGAGGTGAGTTCCCTGGCAACCTCTTGGCTGAACGGTATCTTAACGAATTCCTGAAGGTCATTACAGGTCGGTTTGATCGAGAACAGCATACGCAGAATGCCCGAGAGAGAAATCATCGGGTACGATAGCTGATCAATCATGCCGATCGCTACGAAAAAGTTTCCTGCAGTGAAGTCACCGCTGAGTACCAACCATGTTGAAAACGCTAGGATGATAAAGTAGGACAAATACGAAATCAAGGTAGTCAACAGTTGAGCTATAGCTTCTAGCTTTTTGTCGGCAGAGAATTTTTCTGCAACGTATTGGTTGGAGTGATCGAAATGCTCCATGATTTTTTGCTCAAGGGAGTAGTTCTTGATTACTTCAAACCCGCTTAACCAGTCTGTGATCTTCGTAAGATTTGCTTCTACTGCTTTAAGATGATCGTTCTTTGCTTGTTGGAGACGTTTGGCGATCAATTTGGGAATATACAGTGGTGTTGTAAGTAGAGTGATCGTAACAATGGCGATACGATAATCCAGGAAAAAGAGAGCAATACTTACCAAGACAATCTTGGATAAGATGTCCCAGAATACCGGAAGTATTGTGAACCAGCGTTCCGTAATAGCATCGGCTTCACTCTAGTACTTGGAAATATATTCTCCTTGAGGAGTATCTTTAAAAGAAGGATAGCTCCGAGCAAGAATAGCGGCAAAGATATCTTGTTTCAGAATCTTTGTCGCGGATACTAAATAGCTAGCTGAGAGCCTTTTATAGAGATAGAAAAGCAAGACTTCTCCCAGGATGAAGAAAAAGAGAATAAGTGCATATTGGTAGGTTTGTCTTAACTCTCCTCTGATCGCATTATAAGGACATCGCCTTTGAAGAACTGCAGTATGACTGCAAGGATATTGGCAAGAAAGACACAAAAGATTGTACCAACAAATGGCGCACGATTCTGTACGTGGTATTTTTTCATTTTGACCTCCTAATTCGCAATGCGATAGAAGGATTGAGAATGTTTTCTTTCTATCGTTTAGAAAGATTTACGTAGCCGAACCATGTTTTTACCTCCGGTGCATACTCATGAAATTGTAGCACACGGATATCCTGTGATCAAACCTGTTCACTTTGTCTTTCCGAGGTAGTTGGACTTGATTTCCGTTTTTAATAGCTTGTATAAAAGTTTAGCAAATTCTCATACTATCTATCGGATAAATTGATAACAAAAATCAGATGATGTGTGTTGCAAATAATGCTATATAACTACCATAGGATTCCCGGACGGTCATGGGAAGACCCAATTCAAGTCCATCTTGTAAGATTTATAGATATCAAAAAATCCATTCAGGAAGGCTTTTTTAATATGATTATTAACCATTTCAATTGTGTTGTTATTCAAAAACATCTTTTGCTCTGTATGAGTAATCCAAAAGTGGAAACAACCTTTTGACGGACTAGTCATGATGCTGACTTAAGAAATTATCGAGTGCTTTATTTATTTCTTGATCGTGTCCAAACATCATATGTCCGCCATCAGGAAACGTAATAAGTGAAANATTAGGGAAACGATGTTCTACATTTTTGACCTTCTCGTAAATTGCAACAGGGTCGTCTTCTGAATGTAGTATCAAGACTAGTACTTTTAATTCTTCAATTGGGTATTGATCAAAGTTCCTTTCCATATCGGGATTGGTTAGCTTGCCATCTAAGATTACTCCGGTTTTTCTTNCAGAGATTGGCTGAATGGTTTTTACGGTTGAGGCTGGCATACCCATTAAGGAAGGCATGAGGGGACTAATCAAATACATCGGATAATCTGACAACAGTGGCTCCGGAGGTGCTTGATATTCAAGATANGTTTCNGGTTTTTCATTGACCGGCATAGCCGAACAAAATAAAATCAAACCTTTGACCCGCTCCGGATAATCCAGAGCGAAACGAATGCCTGATGTACCTCCGGCAGAAGTTGCTAA
>JGI24707J26582_10002713_pt1 | contig 13127 bp, 12 predicted proteins | sample BioPla1DNA1_FD_26582 | JGI IMG/M metagenome (IMG submission 26582) | reverse complement strand
ATGGAATTTATTGATCAATACGGCAAGGATGCATCTCCTTATGTTACTGACTTCGTAATAAAGATGAAGAAGGCTCTGAATGCAGGCTAGCAGGTTAAAAAACACAGGGGGACCGTCCCTCTGTGTTGATGTGTTGATATTAAAGAGCCAGTTTGTAAATATTCAGTACATCCTCTTTATTAAGCTGCATTACGCCGCCGATTTTTCTTGTGTCTGAGGCGGTGCATTTATCTGCCATCTCCTCCAGATGCTTATCATCGATATTGGCATGACTTAATCTGGTAGGAAGCCCGATTGAATTGAAATATTCCTCAAGCGCCTGGATTCCTCTTAATGCAACACTTTCAAGATCGAAAAGATTGTCATCAATATTCCAGACTCTCATGGCAAATTGGGCGAATCTGTTTATATCACGCTTATATAAATACTTCATCCAGGCCGGGAATACTATAGCCAGACCTGCACCATGGGCAATATCGTAAATGGCACTAAGCTCATGCTCTATTGCGTGGGATCCCCAATCGCCCTGTCTTCCTGTATTAAGAAGTCCATTGTGGGCTATAGCTCCACTCCACATTATCTCAGCCCTTGAATTGTAATCATTGTTATTCTTAAGCGCNACAGGAACATTATTCACTACTGTTTTATAGGTAGCCTCTATTAACCTGTCTGTTAATTCAACATTCGCTGTATCAGTGAAATATCGCTCCATCAGGTGTGCCATAATATCAGCAGCACCGCATGCAGTCTGATAATCAGGCAGGGTGTAGGTTAGCTCGGGATTCATAATGGAAAAGACNGGGAACAACAGCTCGGAATTAAGGCCTCGCTTATACCATCCCTCTTCTTTGGTAATAACAGAGCTAAAGCTAGATTCACTGCCTGCTGCAGGGATTGTAACGATGGTAGCAACGGGCAGTGCCTCCTTTGGAGCCGCATTACCCTCATAAAAATCCCATACATCGCCCTGATAAGGGACGCCTACAGAAATAGCCTTAGCAGAGTCAATGGCACTGCCACCGCCCACTGCCAGGATAAACCTTATATCATTTTCACGGCAGATTTTAATGCCCTCCTGAACGAGTGAAAGCCGGGGATTGGGCTGAACGCCTGCAAGCTCAAACACCTCGACGCCTGCATCATTCAGGGATTTAATGACCCTGTCATATAGCCCGGTTCGTTTAATGCTTCCTCCGCCATAATGAAGCAGAATCTTATTGGCGTAACCCTTAACCTCCTGACCCACTGACAGCTCAGTATCCTTACCGAAAATTATCCTGGTCGGATTATTAAAAACAAAATTATCCATTTGTTACCCTCCTAATAAATAATACTTACTTTATATTTTACCATAGTATCAGCAATTGATGTGTGACAAACATCCATTTTCACTCTTTTTAGGCTTGTACATAAGATATTAGTGAAGGTTAGAACTTGTACAACTAAATTGGAGGAGTGAAGATGAAGGTTGCAATTTTATGCGGGGGCAGAGGATTGAGAATGAATGAGCTTACAGAGGATATGCCCAAGCCTATGGCCAATGTTTGTGGAAGACCTATGCTATGGCATATCATGAAAAATTATAAGCATTTTGGATTCGATGATTTTGTATTGCTCTTAGGCTATAAAGGAGAAAAAATTAAAGAGTATTTTATGGATTACGAATGGAGGAACCACAATTTTAAGCTCGATACAGTTAAAGAAACTCTTGAATTTTTTGAACCTGTTGAGGACTGGAAGATTACATTCCTTGACACGGGTTCTGAAACCATGACCGGAAGCCGCATAAGGAGAGCAAAGGATGTATTAGGCAATGAAACCTTCATGCTTACATATGGAGATGGGTTATCGGATGTAGACATTAACAAGCTCCTGGAGTACCACAGGAGTATGGGGAAAATCGCCACTGTAACAGGAGTAAAAAAGAAAACACAATACGGTATCCTCACAATCCAGGATGGTTTAGCTAAATCATTTTCAGAAAAGGAAGATTTGGGTGCAGTAATAAACGGTGGCTTCTTTGTATTTGAACCTGAGATTTTTGATTATATTGATGATAATGGTACATGCTGTGCTTTAGAAGAGGCTCCTTTAAAGAATCTGGCAAAAGACGGTGAACTGGCTGTCTATTTGCACGAGGGTTTTTGGACGGCATGCGATACGTACAGTGACATTATAAATATCAATCAGCTATGTAATAATGGCGATTCTTTATGGAGGGCATGGTAGTATGGGCTTTTGGAAAGACAGAAATGTATTTGTGACTGGCTGCACAGGCTTATCACAAGACCTATGGCCTTCCGGTCTGTATTACCCGTTGTGGAAATCTCTATGGCGGCGGAGATCTTAACTTTAACAGGATTATTCCCCAGACCATATGGAATATCCTGAATGGAAAACCCCCTGTTATTAGAAGTGATGGCTCATTTATAAGGGACTACTTTTATGTAGAGGATGCTGTTGAAGCCTACCTCCTGCTAGCAGAAAAAATGGGAGAGCTTGGGCTGGCTGGGCAGGCCTTTAATTTCAGTAATGAAGTCCAGTTAACAGTGATAGGTCTGGTTAATATGATACTCAGGCTTATGGATAGTAACCTGGAGCCTGTTATTCTAAATCAGGGCAGTAATGAAATTAAGCACCAGTATCTATCTGCCAAAAAGGCAAGAGAAATATTAGGCTGGGAGCCTCTGTTCACAATTGAGGAGGGGATTGAAAGAACAATCAGGTGGTATGAAAGATATTTCAGGAAGGATGCTGAGCCAAATGAGGGCAAGTATTATAATTCCTTCGTATAATTCAAAGGAAAGACTCTATTTAAATTTGACGGCTCTGAATCTTCAGACCTATGATGATGACGATGTTGAGGTGGTGGTCGTTGACAACGGCTCTACTGACAATACCATGGAGATGCTCCAGAAGTTCAAGCTGAAATATCCCAAGCAGGCTATCAGAATTGAGAAAAACGAGGGTATCGCAAAGGGAAGAAACAAAGGGGTCTTAAGTGCCAAGGGCGATATTTTAATATTCCATGATAGCGACATGATTGCCAACAAGGACTTCATAAAGCAGCATCTTGAGATTCACGAAGAGCCTGATGTTGTTGCCTGCGGGCTTTTTTGGAGGAGGGTATATACTCATTATTATAAAAGCTTTTCTTCTGAGCAAAGGGCAAGCTTCGAAAAAATGCGTGACAAGATGGGCATGAAACCTCTTTCGGTATACTGGGACGGTTATCCCCTAGTAACAGAGGATTGGATTAAGAACAACGATATTTGGCAGTATAGCTTTGATCTGGATTTTTGCTTTATTGATAATTTAAAAAGCATCGTGACGCAATATGGAAGAAGGTTTGAGGACTATTACCTGCCCTGGCGGTTTTGCCTGACCAATAATCTTTCTGTGGAGCATCAAAGGGTGCTGGATGTGGGGATGTTCGACGCAAATATTGTCAGATACGGATATGAGGATTATGATCTGGGAATCCGCCTGTATAAGTCAGGAAGCAAATTTGTAATGGCCGACCATATTATCAGCATCCATCAGGAGCATCCGGCAAACTATAAACCAGATGATCTTCTTATCAATGTCAACTACATCTGCGAAAAATACAATAGCATATATTTTATTGATGTTCCGCTGGTATGTATGAGCGATAGTCTGGGGATTAACGGAGACGATCAAAATCAAATAATGAAGGAGATAAATACTCTTATACAAACTCCTGAGTATCATGTCCTTTTGGAGCTTTTCTTAGAAACGCTTCAGATAATTAGGAAGCGATTGTTCGCACCTTCACAGGAAAACATCAGGGGAGCAGTAATTAAACTATATCCGAAGCTAAACCATTATGCAAAGGCTGCATCAATCCTTAGAGAAGAAGGGAATGGAAAATGCTTTTTGCAACATATGTCATTAATTTTTCATAAAGCATTTGGAATAAGCCTTGAGAGACTGCTAAGGGCTAATGAGAAGAGAGGGGATGGTAATTATGAATAAGCTTCATTTTACAACTATAGTCTCCCAGGATCATTTGTTTAAGTTTCTGGCCATGGTTTCATCATTAAAGGCTAATTATAATAATTTCAAGATTTTTGTCCTCTGTGTTAATGATATAGTCTGGCATATATTAAATAGAATAAATATTGCTGAGGTTACACCCATCATGCTTAAGGAGCTTGAAAGCCCGGTGCTGGATAAAGCCAGGAAAGAAAGATCCTTTCAGGCCTTTTGCTGGACTTTAAAGCCAGTGTTTTTGCACTATAATATGAATAAATATAGGGATTGTAAATATTTCGCTCACCTAGATGCGGATCTTTTCTTCTTCTCAAGTCCGGATGGGATTTTCCTTGAGAATCCTGAAGCAAATTTATATTTGACTCATCACCGAAATGCCAGGGATTTTCTTCAATACTACAGGTCTTCGGGAGTCTTCAACACGGGTTTTGTGGGATGTAAAAACTCAGATGTTGCCCGAAAGGCCGTAGCCGGGTGGGAGGAGCAGTGCTTGAGGGAATGCCCTGTTGCGGCTGATCCAACTCGAAAGCTGTTCGGAGACCAAAGATATGTTGAAAGTTGGCCCGATGACTATGATAGGGTTCACATTGTAAGAAGCTCAGGAGTAAATGCTGCGCTGTGGAATATACAAAACTACACTGTAAGTATAAAGGACGAGAAAATATATATTGATGATGATCCATTGGTTTTTTATCACTTTTCCGGGCTTACCATTATAAGCCGAAATGAATTTAATCTCAACTGGTACTACTATATTAAGGACAAAATGGTTTTGAACCATATTTATATGCCCTATGTTATAGCACTGAATTATCAGATGGAGAAGATGCATGAGTATTTTCCATGGTTTGCATCAGGGCTTTTAAGCAGGGAATTTACGCCTGAGACTCACTATTTCGCACTGAAAAACAAGGAAGGGGCCCCTTAGCCCCTGTCCTTGAAAGGAATATAATTCCGCCTTGGCGCGACACTTTTGTATGCCGGACGGACAATCTTCCCATTATTGACGATTTCTTCGATTCTATGGGCACTCCAACCTGATATGCGGGAGATTGCAAAAATTGGGGTAAAAAGTTCTAAGGGAATATCAAGCATGCGATAGACAAAGCCTGAATAAAAGTCTATATTTGCACTGACGCCCTTATACATTTTCCTGTTTTTGCTTATTACCTTAGGTGCAAGAGTCTCTATTTTTGAGTAAAGGGTAAACTCTTCATCCAATCCCTTTTGGTGAGCAAGATCACCGACATGTTGCTTAAATATTTCAGCTCTTGGATCAGAAATGGAGTAAACCGCGTGACCCATTCCGTAGATTAATCCTGTCCGATCAAAGGCCTCCTTGTCAAGAAGCTTCTGGAGATACGCTTCAATTTCCTCATCGTCACTCCAGTCCTTGATTTCACGCTTTATCTCCTCGAACATTTGAACCACCTTCAGATTTGCTCCACCATGACGATGTCCCTTTAAAGAGCCTAAAGCTGCAGCAATTACTGAATAGGTATCAGTTCCTGTAGAAGTAACAACATGAGTAGTAAAGGATGAGTTATTACCTCCACCATGCTCGGCGTGAAGCACTAAGGCAAGGTCAAGGAGCATGGCTTCAAGCCTGGTGTATTTACTGTCTGGCCTTAACATGTGCAAAATGTTTTCTGCAGTGCTTAATTCGGGAATAGGACTGTGTATGAATAAACTTTTTTTATTATATAAATGATTGTACGCCTGATAACCGTATACAGCCAAAAGCGGAAAACAGGCAATCAATTGAAGACTTTGCCTCAATACATTTTCTATTGAATTGTCATCGGGGTTATCATCAAAACTGTAGAGGGATAATACAGAACGTGACATCATGTTCATCATATCCTTACCGGGTGATTTCATAATCATGTCACGGGTAAAGTCAGTGGGCAGCCGCCTGTATTGACTCAAATTGCTGATAAAGGACTTCAATTCCTTTTCATTAGGCAGTTCACCAAAAAGAAGAAGATAGCAAATCTCTTCAAAGCAAAATTTATCGTTGTCCCAAGAATCCTGGACAATTTCCTCAATGTCATATCCACGATAATAAAGNTTTCCGGGGCAGGGTACCATTTCATTCTCGTCGATGATATAGGCACGGATTTCACCAATTTCGGTGAGCCCCGCAAGCACACCTACGCCACTTATGTCCCGAAGCCCTCTTTTTACATCATATTTGCTGTAAAGCTCGGGGTTTATTATACTGCAATCTATAGCCTTTTGGGCTAACGGTGTTACCCAGCTCTTATCAAGATTATTAAAGCTCATAAGTCTTACCTCCTTTTTTTTGGGTTTGGTATATATTATAGCATGATTTTAAGCATGTTAAGCGCCTTATTTTTACTTAGAAATATTTAGCCTATTTTTAGCTTGATTCAGTATGTTCAAAAATGGGTAATAAAATATATGGAGTTGATTTTATGGATATTGCAGCTTTGTCAGTCATTATGAACCATGGCCAAGTAGCTCAACAGGCTAATATAGCAGTGTTGAAGATGGCGATGGAAGAATCAGAGATAAATATGGATGCTATGTTAAAAGCATTGGAACAAAGTGTTACTCCGCATCTGGGGCAAAACCTTGATGTCAAAGTATAATAGTGTTTGAGATTTAATAAAGTGGCCGGGCTGATATTGCCCGGCTTTTTTGTATGCATCGATGATAATATCTGCTTATTGTTTTGTAATTTTGTTACTGAACTATTATGTAGGGTATAGTAAAGTTAATAAAAAACTACAAGGAGAAATAAGTGGATTATCTTATTACTTTTTTAGAAGGAATAATAGCATTTATTTCCCCCTGCATGCTACCCATGCTACCAATTTACATTTCATATTTTGCAGGAGGAGCAGAAAATCGAAATAAGGCACTAAGAAATTCCCTGGCGTTCGTTTTTGGATTTACAATAGTATTTGTTACCTTAGGGGCCTTTGCTGCAACCTTAGGTGGTTTACTTGTAAGGTATTCAAAATGGATTAATATTGTTGCAGGTGCAATAATAGTATTGTTTGGTCTTAATTATATCGGGGTTATCAAAATTCCCGGTTTAAACAACAATAAATCCATAGAATTCAAGCCTAAGGAACTGGGGGGCTTATCCTCAATCCTATTCGGAGTAATATTTTCAATTGGGTGGTCTCCATGCATTGGATCCTTTTTGGGTTCAGCATTAATGCTTGCGGCAAGCTCACAGGAGAGCTTTAAGGGAATACTGATGCTGTTAAGCTTTTCAATGGGACTGGGAATACCGTTTATCATATCAGCCTTGCTTCTTGACAGGCTAAAAGGTGTTTTCAATTTTATTAAAAAGAATTACAGAACAATTAATATTATTTCAGGTGCTGTTCTAGTCCTGTTAGGCATAGGCATGATGACGGGACTTCTTGCAAAAATGCTTGGCTTTTTAGCTTAAAAAATCTTTATAGAGAATCGAAGAAGGAGGATACTTGCCGTAATCTTAGTTAAGGATTCTAGGCAAAGATATAGGTATGAATAAAAAAATAAAAGCATCAATTTATATTATAGGGTTTGTATTATTTATAGCCTTAGCCCTATTGGCCTATAATTATCTGACAAAGCGCTATAATGCTGATAATGGTTTAATTGATCCTGATCAATCTGGCCAATTACAGGAGCAGGATGAAATAACAAATGAGCCAATAGAATATCTGGATTTCACAGTCCAGGACCATGATGGAAACCCGGTAAGCCTGTCCGATTATATTGGTACACCTATCGTATTAAATTTCTGGGCCAGCTGGTGCTCTCCTTGTAAGGATGAAATGCCTCATTTTTACAAGGTTTCAGAGGAACACTCCCGGGATGAGCTGGTGTTTTTAATGGTTAATCTGTCTGATGGTGTCAGAGAGACAGTGGAAAAAGCAAAAAAACATGTGGAGGAAAACGGTTATACATTTACAGTGCTTTATGACACAGAACTGGATGCAGCTATAACCTATGCTGTAAGAGGAATTCCGGCCACCTATTTTATCAATAAAGAGGGACATATAGTATGGGGGGCTGAAGGTGCAATTGACGAGACTACACTAAGAAAAGCAATCAGTCTAATAACAGAATAAGATAAAGACAGGTGACGAGTAGCCACCTGTCTTTGTGGCTAACTATTCGATTTCTTTCGCTTCCGTACTGCTTCTGTGAGAAGATACTCAATTTGCCCNTTTATGGAACGAAACTCATCCTCAGCCCATGATGCAAGTTCATTCCACAAGGTAGGGGATAAACGTAACAATACCTGTTTCTTCTCACCTTCATTTTTCTTGGACATTTTAGTAAATCGTTCCGCTGTTCACTATTGGCTGAGCGTCTCTATTTCCACAGAGCACAACTAGAAGATTGCTGACCATTGCGGCTTTTCTTTCGTCATCTAACTGTACGATATCTTTTTCGCTAAGCTTTTCAAGAGCCATTTCAACCATGCCTACAGCGCCGTCTACAATCATCTTTCGAGCATCAATAACCGCGGCTGCTTGCTGTCTTTGGAGCATTGCGGCTGCTATTTCAGGTGCGTAAGCAAGATGAGTAATTCTGGCCTCTATAACCTCAATTCCGGCAATTTCTACCCTTTCTTGAATTTCAGTTTTAAGCTTGTCAGCCACCTCTTGACTGCTTCCCCGCAGAGACAATTCCTCGCCACCCTCGGCCACGTCATAGGGGTATAGTCTTGCAATGTTTCGAAGGGCCGAATCACTTTGAATGGATAGAAAAGCCTTGTAATTATCAACATTAAATACGGCCTTTGCTGTGTTTACAATACGCCAGATTACCACGATCCCAATTTCAATAGGATTTCCCAGAGCATCATTGACCTTTTGCTTGTTGTTGTTTAAGGTCATAGTCTTAAGTGATATTTTTTTACTTAACATTTCATTAAGATTCACATTAATGTTTGAGGAAGCACCAGGAATTGATATTGGGTTTTGATCCTCTGAAGCCGTTGCCATGCCTTTCCCTGCGGCAGGATTAACAGCAGATGAAAAAGGATTTACATAATAAAAGCCTTCGCCCTTTAAGGTTCCGATATATTCTCCGAATAAAGTAAGAACAAGGGCTTCCTGAGGCTTAAGAATCTTCAGACCCAGAAAAGAAATCCAGCCAAAGCAGGTGTAGATAGCACCCACTGCAACAACAACGCCGCCGACAGGTGTTACTCCTCTATTAATAATAAGGGCGACTCCAACAATTACGGCCACAATGGCCAGAAGCTGCAATAAAATGCAAAGAAATAGCATACCTATACCATTTCTTGCCTGTAGGTCAACTTCCTTTGAATATACGTTTTTTTCCATATAATAACCTCCTGTACGATATATAATTATATTGTCAATATTTTCTTGTTGGTCCATTTATAACTTTGATTCAAGCTTTTCACCTCATTAATTAGAGAAGAACAGTATTTGACCGAGGGGATATGATAAAAAGAGTCTAAATCTACAAATTCCATTCAAAAAATCAAGATATATTTAGTGATTATTAAGGCTCACAGAATGTTTAATTATTTCTCTACTTGCCTTATAATTAAAAGAGATAATCGGGATAAGAATATTAATATTAATAATGAATATAAAGGAAGGGTAATAATATGGATTACGCAAAAGAATCATTAAGACTTCACGAAGAATGGAAAGGAAAGGTTGAAATTGTAAATGCTGTTCCGGTGAAAACCAGAGAAGACCTTTCTCTTGCTTATACACCGGGCGTGGCAGAACCATGTCTTGAAATACAAAGAGATGTTAACAGAAGCTATGATTTAACCAGACGCTGGAACATGTGTCTAGTAGTTACTGATGGCACCGCTGTTTTAGGACTTGGAGATATAGGCCCTGAGGCAGGAATGCCTGTAATGGAGGGAAAATGTGTTCTGTTCAAGGCATTCGGAGATGTAGACGCATTTCCTCTATGCATTAAAAGCAAGGATGTAGACGAAATTGTAAATACTATTTACTTGATTTCCGGAAGCTTTGGTGGTGTAAACCTTGAGGATATTTCAGCACCAAGATGTTTTGAAATTGAGAAGAAGTTGAAGGAAAAATGTGATATTCCTATTTTCCATGATGATCAGCACGGTACGGCAGTAGTTACTCTGGCAGGGATGATTAACGCATTAAAGCTTACCGGCAGAAAGAAAGAGGACGTTAAGGTAGTGGTTAACGGTGCTGGAGCGGCTGCTATCTCAATTACAAAGCTTCTTTTATCAGATGGATTTAAAGATATTATTCTCTGTGACAGTAAGGGTGCAATTTATGAAGGACGCCCAGAGGGCATGAATCCAATAAAAGAGGAAATGGCTTTCATCACAAATCGTGATAAAAAAGCTGGCGCTTTAAAGGATGTAATTAAGGGAACTGATATTTTTATAGGTGTTAGTGTTCCGAAAACACTTACTGTTGAAATGGTTAAAACTATGGCTGAAGATCCTATAATATTTGCATGTGCAAACCCTACCCCTGAGATTCTGCCCGACGAGGCAAAGGCTGGTGGAGCAAAGGTTGTAGCAACAGGACGTTCAGATTTTCCTAACCAAATCAACAATGTACTTGCATTCCCGGGAATTTTCAGAGGCACTTTTGATGTTCGTGCACGTGATATAAACGATGATATGAAAATTGCTGCTGCATATGCTTTAGCAAACTTAATAGATGAAAAGGATTTAAATCCGGAATACATTATTCCTGCTGCATTTGATCCAAGAGTAGGAAAGGCTGTTGCACAAGCGGTGGCCAAAGCAGCCAGAGACAGTGGGGTTGCAAGACTCTGATTTGTGAGATAAAACTTGCTTTAATATCTGAGATAAGAGCGTAGCAGGCAAAACTGGGAATCCCGGTTTTGCCTTGCTAATTACCAATTTAAATGATGACAAACTTTTCGATTCTGAATTGAGCCAAGGGGGGTAAAGACATTACTTGACACATATTTTTTAACATATATACTCGTAATTGGAAGACAATAATTGCTTTTTTAGAAAGGTATATAAATAAATGAGAAAAACTAAGATTATATGTACCCTTGGTCCGGCTGTTGATAATGAACAGATATTAAGGGGCCTGATAGCTGAAGGAATGGATGTGGCAAGACTAAACTTCTCCCATGGAACTCATGAGGAGCATTTTGGACGCATTACCACCCTTAAAAAAGTCAGAGAAGAAATGAAAAAACCAGTGGCACTTCTATTAGACACCAGAGGTCCGGAAATAAGAGTTGGAAAATTCGAAAAGGGTTCTGTTGAGTTAAAACCAAATGATATTTTTTCTTTAACAACTGAGGATATTGAAGGTACAAAGGAGAAGGTATCGGTTACCTATAAGGAGTTATCTCGCATTCTTAAAATGGGGGACAGGATTCTGGTGGATGACGGTCTTGTTGAGATGGTAGTAACAGAGATAACCGATACAGATGTGGTTTGTAAGGTAATAAACAGTGGTGTCATAAAAAATAGTAAAAGCCTTAATATCCCTGGGGTTAAGCTTGATATGCCTTATCTTAGCAATAAGGATGTTGAGGATATTCTCTTTGCAATCGAGAATGACTTTGACTATATTGCAGCATCCTTTACCAGATCTGCTGCAGACATTATTGATATAAAAGAGATTCTCGAGAAAAATGGAGGCCAGGATATCCAGATTATTGCTAAGATAGAAAACGGAGAGGGAGTCCAAAACATTGACGAGATCCTTATGGCTAGTGACGGAATCATGGTAGCCAGAGGTGATATGGGCGTTGAGATAAACTATAACGAGCTTCCGAGAATTCAAAAGCTTCTGATAAAAAAGGCTATGCACCATGGCAAGAAGTCTATTACAGCAACTCAGATGCTGGATTCGATGATTACAAAGCCCAGGCCTACCAGAGCTGAAATCAGCGATGTTGCCAATGCTATTTATGATGGAACCAGTGCCATCATGCTTTCAGGAGAGACTTCAATAGGANAATATCCTATTGAAAGTGTAAGAACCATGGCTAAGATAGCTCAAAGCACCGAATCAGCGATACACTACAAGAAACGCTTTAATCAGATGGAACTGCCAACCTCCATCACAAATGTTACTAATGCTATAAGCCATGCTACATGTACCACTGCCCATGATTTAAATGCTGCAGCAATAATCACGCTGACTGTAACCGGCAGCACTGCACGAATGATTTCAAAATTCCGTCCCGAATGCCCCATTATAGGCTGTACCATAAATGAAAAGGTGTACAGGCAGTTGTCCATGTCCTGGGGAGTCATTCCCGTATTATTCGAAGAAAAGGAAAGCAGTGACGAGCTTTTTGAACATGCTGTGGAAAAGGCTGTAGATACAGGTCTTGTTAAATGTGGAGACCTGGTAGTCCTTACTGCGGGCCTTCCAATGGGAATTCCCGGTATGACTAACATATTAAAGGTTCAAATAGTGGGGAATATGCTTACTAAAGGTATTGGTGCAGGCAAAAACACAGTGAGCGGAACCTTATGCGTATGTCAAAATGAAGAAGAAGCGCTGAAGAACTTTAATGGAGGCGAAATACTCGTTATACCCGAAACCAGTAATAAACTTATGAGTATTTTAAGGAGAGCAAAAGGCATTATTACCGAAAAGGGTGATCTTAGCTCCCACGCCGCAATAGTTGGTTTGAGCCTTGATATCCCAGTTATATGTGGTGCCGAGCATGCAACCAAGGTACTAAAAAGCGGTATAACCATTACCATGGAACCCTCAAGTGGAATAGTGTATTCAGGAGCACAGGAGGAGTAGCAGTACACCTGCGAAATGCCTGATTTGGAGAAGCTGATTCTGTATAACTCTGAGAAAGTATAATTCAGTTTTTCAAACGAGGTCAACGAGGGAATCTTGAAAATTTAAGAATGCACAAATTGCGACTAGACAAAGCCATGCGTGTATGCTAAAATATATTTCGCTGCATGTCTTTTGTGCATGCGGGTGTAGTTCAATGGCAGAACATCAGCTTCCCAAGCTGATTGCGAGGGTTCGATTCCCTTCACCCGCTCCAGAAAAACAAATAGGCCCTCATAGCTCAGTAGGCAGAGCGCATCCATGGTAAGGATGAGGTCATCAGTTCGATTCTGATTGAGGGCTCCA
>JGI24707J26582_10002709_pt1 | contig 13137 bp, 14 predicted proteins | sample BioPla1DNA1_FD_26582 | JGI IMG/M metagenome (IMG submission 26582) | reverse complement strand
GATTATGTATTCTATAAATGCGCAGATAATGGGTACGTAAACTACTATCGCGGGCTTAATATCTACTATGAGAACGATGTTGTAAGAGCATTTTTACTATATCAGGTTATTCTTGATTAAGGACGCAAAAGCGCCTCCTGCTATTAATAAGGCACAAGCCCTGGAGTATGCTTTGAGTAGCAGCCGGGGCTAAGCTGCTACTCCCAAAGGCTTTCAACCATCTTCTCAATTTTCAGCCTTCTTGCCTCTGTTCCTTCCTCGTCCACGAAGATCCGATTCTGATCTATAACCAGCACGTCCCCTTCCCTGGCTCCATCGGGAAGCCTGTGCCTTTCAATATTCATCATGGTTCGGTCTTCTTTTTCACAGACAGCATAATCGCCTTCAAACCTGTCTATTACAACTTTCATCAAGAGCACCTCAATACTCGGACACAACGATTCCTTCGGCGTTAATCAGCTTGGCCGGATCACCGTCGTTGTTCCATATGTTTTTACTTGTCCATTTGATGTCGCCTTCGGCATCACCGCTGGCAATTGTCAGGGTTGAGCCCGCCTTTATGATGCTGCCCGGGGGGAAGGTAAAGGATTGGTCACCTTTCACCGAAAGAAGAACCCATCCGGATAGATCAACATCCTCATTTGACTTATTCTTAAGGGTAACTACTTCCTTTCGCAAATCCACATTTATTATCTCCACATTGCCTGCTTTTGGCAGGGATGCGCCTTGAGATGGCGGTAATGCCCCGGGTGCTGCAATAGGGGTTGTTTGAGCATCTGATGCAGTACCTCCCCCTATGTCTTTACCAAAAGCAAACTGAATGGCAGTTCCATCACTGATCGCTATGATCGTGCCTTTTTCATCAGTCCTGTATATCTGAATCCCCCGGCTTGTAAGCCTTTCAATAACACTTTTGGCGGGATGCCCATAGCTGTTGTCATGCCCGACACTTATAACTGCATAACTAGGGACAACGGCATCAAGAAAATCCTCGGTTGTGGATGTTGTGCTTCCGTGATGCCCCACTTTGAGAACATCGGTTTTTAGCTGGAGTTCTTTATCCAGCATTTCCTGCTCAGAGAGTGCCTCCGCATCCCCTGTCANCAGGAATGAGTTTTGTCCATAATCAAGCCTGATAACAACCGAATAGTTGTTCACATCTTCATAGGAATCACTATTGGGAGCCAATATGGTAAACTTCGCATAACCCAGATCATATTTGGTTCCCGGTACCGGAGTGGTTACTTTTAGCCCCTTATGATGTATTGCCATCAGGACATCCTCATAGGTTTTCGTGTTGACAACCACTCTGGGCATAATGATCTTCTCAACCTGAAAATCCATTATGACCGCATCCATTCCACCGATATGATCTTCATGGGGATGGGTTCCTATCACATAATCAAGCCTGGTGACACCCTGATCCTTTATGTACTGAACCACCAGGTCCGAGTCGGCATTATTGCCGGCATCAACCAACATGGCCGATGCTCCCTGTTTTATCAAGATGGCGTCAGCCTGGCCTACATCGATAAAGTGGACCTCCAGCTTTCCTTCCAAAGCATTGGAAGGTGACGGCGCTGCCTCAGGAATTGTCCCCGGCGGTATATCCGCTGTTATGTCAGTAGTTGAGTCTCCCGGTGCAGTGGTTGTTGATTCTGAAGAAGGAACCGATGTACTATACTCCGGCGGATTAACCGTCTTCCCATGAGTAAGCCCCTGGGCCACTCCTTCCCCGCATGCCGCTAATAGAGCCACAACAATTAAAGCGGAAATCAAAATGTGTAACAAAGGTAGTTTTCTTTGCTGCTTCATAAATGCCACACCTCAAGCGACCATTGTTGTAGGGTTTCTAGTAAATATATTATAGCATATTTTAAAAGTACCTTGCTTCCGTTAAGCCTCAATACCTCTTTTGCATTCTATTAAGCTTAAGCTGCGCTGACGTCACACCTTCGTACAGTTTGGATATATCACCGGAATAAACTAGCATCGCTAGAACCTGTCCCTGTTTTTATAATAGGGCTTCAGGGCTTCGGCAATGAGTTAACCAGCCAGCCATTATCCTTTAACACCGCTACTTAGAACACCCTGCACAAAATACTTCTGGAATGGCAGAAATAAAAACAGCGGTATCAAAGCTGAGATAAAGGAGCCGGCATACAGACAGGACCAGAGGGTAACTCTCTCCATCTTAAATGCAGACAACGCAATCTGGATGGTTCTGATCTCCTTGTCACGGGCAACCAGCAATGGCCACAGGTAGGCATTCCACTGATCCATGAAAACCATCAGACCCGCTGTAATGGTAACCGGTATGGATGATGGCATAATGATCTTTCTATATACAGTTATCCAGGATGCACCGTCGATCCGGGCAGCCTCAATAAGACTTGGCGGAATATCTCTGAAGAACTGTGTAAACAGAAACAATACCAGACCGCTGGCGATACTGGGAATAATCATGGCAGCCCGCGTGTTCACCCAACCAAATCTGTTAACCACGTTATATAACGGCATGGCAATCGACTCAAATGGAATCATGAATGAAACCATGAAAAAAGCGAAAATCAGCTTTTTGAACCTAAAATCGAATGTCGCAAACGAAAGTGCCGCAATGCTGTTGATAATGCAGCTAAGCGGGATAATGATCACTATCAGCAACAGAGTGTTCAATATAGGCTTAAGAAAGTCAAACTCTGTAAATATCCGCACATAGGAGTCCAGAGTAAACTCCACCGGGATAAGAGTATTTATTGTGAAGGGCAGAGCATATTTATATAGCTCGGCATCAGACCTGAGGGACGCTGAAAGGGCCCACAACACCGGAAATAGTGCGATTAACGTTACAAACCCGAGAACAGTATAGAGAAATACTTTTTTAATTCTGGTATNATGCACCATGTCACGCCACCCTCTCTTCTTTTTCATTCAAAAACTTAAACTGCACAATACAAATAGTNACAATAAGAACAAGCAGTACCGTTATCAAGGCAGATGCCCGCGGCTGGTTCGCATATTTGAATGCGGATTTGTATGCCTCAAACATCAGCACATTTGTACTCCCCTGGGGACCGCCCTGAGTCACCAGCTGCATGGGTGCAAACAGCAGAAGATTGGCCGTTGTATTAGCAACCAGGACAAACAGCAATACCTTTTTGAGCAGTGGAAGAGTTATTTTCACAACCGTTGTGAGAAATCCTGATCCATCGATCTTCGCCGATTCATATATGGAAGTATCTATGTTTTTCAAACCGGCAAGAATAAACATCATCCAGTAGCCGCATCCTTTCCAGGTGGCAATAATAACAATGCACCATAATGCTTGATTCTTATCTATGAAAAAACCCTGGGGTGCGATTCCAAATATGCTCAGAATACTATTAATAATGCCGCTGTTGTAATTGAACATCAGATTCCAGATAAGGGTTGCAACCGTGAGTGACAAGGTAAACGGCAAGTAAAAAATGGTTCGAAAAACCGTAATCCCTTTGAGCGTCTGATTGACCAGCATGGCAAGCCAAAATGAGATAAAAATCTGAAGCGGTATCATGACAACATTTAACTTCAATGTCACCCGCAAAGAATTCCAGAATGAAGGATCATTGAACAATGTTATATAGGTTTTCAGCGTAATATTTCCATCTACAACAAAGCCCTGCACCAAAGTCAGCACAATTGGGTATATCTTAAAAATGCAAATGAGTATAAATGCAGGGAGGAGCAGCGCATATGGTACTATTCTTTTTAGCAAACCTGATTTCCCCCTCTTGTCGTCTTTCGCCCTCTCATAGTTGGAATAAGGCTGGAACGAATTCCAGCCTTATCCGAACCCATAATTTATACTGCTATTTATAAGCTTCAATGGCAGTATTCATTTGTCTTATGGCGTTATCCACCGTAGATCTGATGTCAGCTCCGTTACGGATGTCTTCCCAAAGAGTGTCCATAATGGTGCTGTATTCGTTGAATGCCGGTGTGACCGCTCTGGGTACAGCTGTATTCATTGCCTCATAGGCTCCCATCTTCAGATATCCCGGAGAATTGGGGTCAGTAGTTATTTTCTCAAGAACGCTATTTCTGGCGGGCATATCGCCGCGTATCTCAAGCCACATATCATTTCCTAAGCCTAGAGACAGGAATTTGATAAATTCAGCAGCAGCGTCAGGATCTTTTGCATTGGCATTTATTCCAAATCCCCATGAACCGGTTGCAGATGCTACCTTATCCTCGTACCCCTCAAATGCNGGAAGATATGTATATCCGTAATGGTTCATGCCTGCAGCATCGCAGTTTGTTCCGATATAGGTTGCACCCACCATGAACACCAGCTTGTCTGAGTAGAAATAGTTGGGAAGTTCATCTGCGTTTATACCCCTTGTAGACAAACCAGAGTTCACCATGTCCTGATACCACGTCAGAGATTTGATCCAAGGCTCACTGTCAAGGACACCCTCTAGGGTAAAGCCGTCTTTTCCGATATTCAATCCACCCATACTATTGGCCAGCGGATTCATTTGGTAAACACGGCTCACCTGCTGAAAATCAAAACCGAAGATGCCATTGGTGCCATCCGGATCCAGAACATCAAGCACCTGCCGGGAAAGGTCAGCAATTTCCTCATATGTAAGCCTGTTGTTGGGGCCGTTTTCACGAATGGTAACCCCTGCCTGCTCAAGAAGCTTAGTATTATACCAAAGCAGCTGTGATGATGAAGTAAACTGGGTAGCGTAGAATTTGCCATCCCATGTTCCGGTTTCTACTGACGCCTTGGTGAATTCAGCCAGTTCTTCTTCTGTAAAGTATTCATCCATAGGTTTCAGGTACCCGCGTGATGCATATGCTGCCACCAAAGGAGCGTCTACTGTTATTACATCATAATCGGATGATCCGGAACCTAATTTCACTTCGATAAGATCCAGCAGATCTCCATAGGAATAATGCTCTGCAATAACCCTTATCCCTGTCTCCTCATAGAATTTTTCCAAGACCGGAACAATTAGGCCTTCCCAGCTTGAAGACCCAACACCGGGAGCAAGCCAATGGATTTCCTTTACCTCTTTACCATCGTTTGACCCTCCGCTTGCTTGCGGTGATGCACTGGCAGAGTCTGTTGGAGCGGGGGCGTTGGTACCGCCGCAGCCTGTAAACACCATTGCCAGCATGGTCAAGATCATCAGTACGGACAATAATCTTTTCATTCGATACACCTTTCCTTTCTAGTAGTCATGGATGTATATTTATTTCAGCCTTAAGCTGCAATAGCCATTTGTCTATGTGGTAAGCTTTTCGATCAGATCTTGCAGAAGTTTGTCCCTCTTTATATGGTAAACGTATTTTATGAAATACCTGTTGCTGTTGAACGCATATACATGGTCATATTCCGGAATGGGACTGTTCACAATCCTGTCCTCCATAAAATCACCATCCAACAGCCATGCAACCGCAGTTACATCCCACAGGGGCCTGGTCCAGGAAACACATCCTGACTCCCTGCCCGCCTCTATTGTCCGGTCGGTCAGGTAATTGCAGAGCTTATTCTTTCCTCTGAACCAGTGCTCCAGTTCGGGTTCACTTACGGTAAATGCGGAAACCACGCCCATACAGGGCAATTGAACCACCGGAACGCCACATCCGAACAGTACACGCGCTCCGGCTACATCCTGCCGTATATTGAATTCACGGTTATGTGGCCAGTCATAGGAGTGCCCTCCCAGCCAAACAACCACTATTCGATTTTTTATATCAGGATTCATAAGAATAGCTGATGCGACATTGGTGATGGCACCAATGGCGATAACATACAGCGGATTTTCTTCGCTGTAGGCCATGGCTCTTGATGCTAAATCCCTTGCTGCATCGGAGATTACCGGCTCGGTTTCTGAAGGTAGATATGCTTTTGAACCTTTAAATACAGTCTTTTTTAAATCCTCACGCTCCATGAGCGTCAAAATTCTGATTATCTCGTCGTAGCTTTTTTCCATCCCGTCCTCAGGACCTGCGGATTTTTCGTTGTGAAAGGGTGCCGCATAAATGGCTTTCAAATGGAGTTTTTCTTCAGACCGTATCAAATAGGCAAGAGCAAACTGATCGTCTATTTCATTGAATGTGTCGGTATCGATAACAACATCAACGCAGCCTGCGGGCTTACGTAAGCGCTTTAAAAGACAAGCATTTTTATATTCCATCATATCATTTGATACCATATCCAGGGCACCTCCATGGTATTTGCTCCGATTTCTCATCGCTTATATGGTATTATTGTTAATTAGGTAATACGTTTTACCTGTATTAATACTAAAGCACATATTGATGTTTGTCAATAGTTATATTTGTCAATAGTTATAAATACTTTTACCTAGAAAACTTGAAACACAAAGAACCAGATGATATAATACTCATAGTAAAAGCAAGATAAATCGGTTTATCTATTTGACTTACTATATGAAGGGCTGTGATTTGCTTTGCGCGCAACATTGCAAGACGTAGCAAAAAAGGTCGGACTTTCCACAACAACGGTATCACTGGTACTGAATAACAAACCCAACAGAATATCTGAAGCGACCAAGGAGAAAATCCTTGCAGCCGCTCGTGAGCTTAATTACCGCCCAAACCATATTGCAGTCAGCATGGTTACTAAGGAAACCAAGACCATAGGGCTGATTCTGCCTGATATCAGCAACCTTTATTTTTCGGAGCTGGCAAGGGTTATTGAAGACGNATGCAATAAGCACGGGTACAATGTGCTGTATGGCAATACTCACGATTCTGTCAAGCGTGATTTTGAGTACCTGAATATCTTCCTCGACCGGAATGTTGATGCCATTATCATGTCTCTATCCAATTCCTTTGGTTTGGAGGATCAAAAGCAATTTTCAAGGATACTTGCAAATACCAATGTTCCCATTATTATGGTTGACAGAACGCTTGACACACAGGGTATTGTTTCGGTTGTGCTGGATCACAAGCTGGGAGGCTACCTTGCCACTAAACATCTGCTGAGTTTGGGACACAGAAGGATTGGATGCGTTTCTGGACCCGCGAACGTACCCAGTGCCATCCAAAGGCTGGAAGGCTACAAGCAGGCCTTGCTGGAAGAACAGATACCTTTTGATCCTGATTGGGTATACACTGGAGACTTCCGTGTGGAGAGCGGAAGCCGGGCACTGCCCTATTTGCTGGGGCAGAATGTATCAGCCATATTCGCATGTAACGATATGATGGCGCTGGGCATCTACCGTGAAAGCAGGCTTTATAACCTGCGCATCCCAAATGATCTGTCCCTTGTTGGGTTCGACGATATCTTCCTCTCGGATTTTCTTGATCCTCCCCTGACGACAGTGGCTCAACCCATTGCCGACATAGGAAAAGAGTGCGTCAAACAGGCCATGTTAGCCCTCAACAACGAAGCGACCGATGGCGGTACATTTGTGTTTAAGCCTGTCCTGAAAGTCCGGGGAAGCTGCAGGCCATATCAGAATAATTAGGAGAACATTTATGAGGATACTGAATTTTGGTTCTTTAAACATCGATCATGTATATCATGTAGACCATTTCGCGAGACCCGGAGAAACCATTGCCGCTCATAGTTTTGAACTCTTTCCCGGAGGAAAGGGTTTAAATCAATCCATTGCCCTGGCTCGTGCGGGGGCTGCCATATACCATGCGGGAAAACTCGGGCATGACGGAGAGATGCTGAAGGAAATCCTGGATAAGAATCGTGTCAATACCGATTATCTTGAGAAAGCCGATGAGGTATGCGGCCATGCGCTGATTCAGGTTACAAATCAGGGAGAGAACTCAATTATCATCTATGGCGGCTCCAACAAAACCATAACCGAGGATTTTGTGGATAGTGTTATCAGAGATTTTGGCCGGGAAGATATGGTTTTGATTCAAAACGAGGTAAGCTGCATAGGCTACATCGCCCGCAAATGCGCTGAGAGGGGTATGAGAATTGCCTTCAATCCTTCGCCCCTGGATGAAGAGTTGCTGAAGAGTTTTCCTTTTGAGCTGGTTTCCCTGTTTGTGGTTAACGAGATAGAAGGCCATGGGCTGACAGGTAAAGAAGAGACCCATGAGATTCTGGATGCTCTTATGATAAAGTATCCTGACTCTGCTGTCGTTCTGACCCTGGGGAACCGGGGTGCGGTCTACCGTGACAAGGCTCACACCTATACCCACGGCACATATGATGTGGAGGTTGTAGATACAACAGCTGCAGGCGATACCTTCACAGGCTATTTTCTCGGCTGCCTTTCTGCCGGAAACAGTATCCCTGAGTGCTTACGAAAAGCCTCTGTGGCTTCTTCTCTTGCAGTTTCAAGGGAAGGTGCCTCCTCATCCATACCCACAATGGATGAGGTTGATAAGGCACTCCATACATTAAGGTACAATCCGTATAAGGGCTGAACCTGCAACTACGCCTTTTTATTTCCCAAGGCCTTGCCAGTTGAAAATGAAAGGTCTTTTGTTATGCAAACATTATCTTTGTAACTCACCATTTGCGTCTCAAGTAAACGGCAAACCTGCTGACAGTATTCCACCATCTTATCAGGGTACCAGAGGAACTATCTCTATATCCCCCTTCCCATCGCCATCGTAATCATAGTAGATCTTTCCATCACTGCTTTCGGTAATAGTTATATCTGTTTTATTATCCCCATCCCCGTCATATTCCAGATCACCATCGGAATTCTGCCTGATTCCGCCATCCTGCTTACCATCGTCATTTAAATCAACTGTATAGTCATCCAAATCCGTATCTTTTTGTGGACTGTTGTAGTTCAGCGGCACCGGTTCAATACTTGCCGGCAGTTCCTTCTCGGTCTTCCTTGCATGACCCACGATACTCCCTTTGAACTTGAGAGGACCCAGCATGGGATAGTATATGGTTGCATAGGCAACGGGACCTCTGGTAATTACTGAAACCGGGCAGGGTTCAGATTCATCCTCCACAAACCCCTCGTGGTCCTCATCAAATTCCTCTCCCATGAATTCGATCATATCTACAGTAAGATTGAATATGCCCTTCCCGACAAAATCCTTCAGGTTCAGCCGTATCAGGCCGCTCTCTTCCTCTTCTTTGGAAAAGACAGGGTACAAAGTTAAGCCTGCATTCATGTCGCTCTCGCGATAAGCAAATACCAATGGTACTTCCATGCCCTCAACAAATGCCCCGGTATTGGTTTCAACGCCCCCGTAGAGAAACATTGCCTCACCCTTGTAAGGGCCTTGCATGGTCAGTACAGAAGGAGCCGACCTGTTCACCATGAGTATCTGACATCCGATGAACAGTTCCGATCCCTCGGGAGTTAACACTTTGTACTGGTCCTCCACTTCCAATACCCAGTCGAATCCATATCTTTCATGCCAGTTTGCGGCATGCTCAATATCAGCCTTGGTCACCTTTTTCACACCGTAAGCTGAAAAACTGTTTACAAAGGCTATCAACCCGCTTGACCCTCCGGCTTTGACTCTGTAGCATGGCACAATAGCATCAATCCCGCCGTTTTCATCCAGCTTGACGATTCTCAAGTCATCAGGTATTTTTTCAGTGGTCATATAGCAGATGCTCGCAGGGTAATCAATCAGGACATGACCTCCCGCTCCTTTTTCCTCAAGAATAAAACCGGGATAACCATCCGCTGTCAAAGGTGTGACCTCAAAGACAGTGTCCCCGATCACCGATCCCTCTATAAAGGATATATCAAGTGATGCATTATCCCCGCAGGGGATGGCGATGGTCCGAGCCTTGCCTGAACCGAGCTGGATCTCAACGGATTGTGACGGATCTGGCTGCCAGGTTGTGCTGCTTATGCCATCATCAGCAGACTCAGGATCCGGCTTTTTATCATCCTGTTTATCACTTGGCAAGCCTTCTGATGGGTTGTCTGTTTCATCTGCTGATCTTCCAGAACCGCTTTGTATATGGTCTGGTGCTTGCTGTCGGCTTAAGGCACAACCCGAAAAGACCATTAAAGCACAAATGAGAAGTAAAATAATTTTCCTCATGAAGCACTCCCCCATTTCTTATTACTACACCTTTGCTCTTAGTATAAAGTGGGATCACAGTATTTGTTTTAGGATTCCTGCTCCCTGGTCTTTGCGTAAAATTGCTGCCAAACCTGTCCTTATGCTTTTTTATACTCGAGAGGGGAAACGCCTGTTTTGCGCTTAAAGGTGCTGGAAAAGTGGGATACACTCACAAAACCGCATAAAATGGCAGTCTCAGAGACAGAGTGCTGCCCGCAGGCCAGAATATCCTTAGCCTTGTTTATACGCAATTCTATGAGGTACTGATAGGGAGTAAGCCCATATTTTTGCTTAAAGCTTCTGATAAAATGATAGGGAGACATGTTGATCTCATTGCAGATATCTTGAATTGAAATATTTGAGTTAAAATAGGTTCTTATATAGTCAAGGGACCGGGCAATGGCATTGTCAGAGTTGGAAGCCTCTTCAGGGATTGAGTTTAGATTTGTACTGAACTCACGCAACAGCAAGGTCATGATTTGGACCGCCATACAATCGAGCATTAAAGGAAATCTTTCCTCCCGCTCGACCTCCCGGCAGAAAGCACCAATTGCTTGCATGAATTCGCCTGAGTAGGGATTTTCCAACCTTAGAAATCTGATATCAGATGAGAAGCCCATATCCCGGGCGATGCGTTGTATCGCGTCCTTTTTGATCAGAAGGGAGATATACTCCTTTTTAGCCCCTTCTCCCGTTGACAGGATGGTGTCTCCGGGATTGAAAACTACAACCCTCCTATTTGTAAAGCTGTGTAGCTTACCATTTATATAGGTATCCGGCGGCGGGGCAGAAGGAAGTATCACATGGAAGTCTTCGGAATGAAACATTTTTCCTGCAATATAGGTTCTGGGCTTGAAAAGCGCTATATTACTGAAAAGATGCCTTTCAACCCTATTCATAATCGCATTGGGGATCTGATTGATAAAGCTTTCATATCCAGTCATAGACTACCCTCTGGGAATGAATTCACCTTGAGATTATCAAACCTGCTTTCAGATTACAAGCTTTCCTTACCGTATTCCTATTACATGAATCTTTTATGGGGCTCTGACCGTATTGGCATTGTGAGCTGAACCCTTTCTCAAGATATTAACAGAATAGAACAGTACAAGAAGGGCTACGCTCTTTATGCCTATTGACAGATCGATAAGACCCGATATCCATATCAGTAAAAGAAGGATTGTTGATAATCCCGATGACAGCACAAACAGCACAATATACCGCTTTACAGGATACATCAGGAATTTAGAAAGCTTTATGGCTGAGTTAAGCGATACAAAAGCGGATACCATGAGTATAAACAGCAGAAATCCAACACCCGAGGTCGTATGTAATCGATGTTCCATGAGCGTTGGAGTGTAGCCTGCCATAGCATTGGACGCCTGAATGGTCTCCCTGACCCTCGTGCAATAGAAGCTGAGATCAAAAATATTGTCCGCCGGAAGGTAGTCCGACGGTATGAAAACCCGGGGTCTGGTATATAGAATAAGGATAACCGAAAGGCCAACAAGCCCCAGGAGCTTTCCTGTAAAGATAAGGATAGGCGCATGCTGTTTTTTGAGGAATTCAAAAAGGTAGTCCTGTCTACATCCGACGCATATAAAGTCCTTCATTTTTCTCATGAACTTTCCCGCAATCCCCAGAAGTAAGAACGCTGTCCATAGCGCCACCAGAAACTGAAGCAGACCCAGCCATTGGGAAGCCATGGTATCCGCCCCATAATAATCGATTATCCGGTATGCTTCGGCATTGATCCCCAATACCTTTTTTAGAATATCCTCTGTCATGCTCCGCCTGAACCCTGCTTCTCCCAGCTTTCTGTCATGTATGAAGACAGTGTCAACAGNCAGATCTCCGTTTCCCATATAACTGGTATAGGGAACATACACAATTTCAGATCCGTCCGACCCTAGAAGCGACACAAAGGTTTTGGACTGTTCATAGAGCCCTGTAATGACATAGGTTTCATCAAACAGAGTGATCTCATTTCCTACGGCATCAATGCTCATAAAGAGTCTCTCTGCCAGATCCCGGCTGATGACGGCCACATTTCGCCCATATTTCAGAGCCCTATTGTTAAAATAGGATCCCCGTATTATCTTCAGGCCAGAGAAGCCGGGGTAAGCCGCATCGGTCAGATTCACCTTTACAGGAAGCGAGATCTCGCCCCGGCCATCTCAACCCTTTCAGTCAGGTTATCCGAAAAAGATCTGAACTCAGCAGCCAAAGACTCTGAGACCACTGCCAGAACAAGGATCAGAGTAAGGGAGAGGATCAGTTTTCTTACAGCATAACCCTTGAAAACATTCTTTTCCACTCCATCACCTCAATTTGACCTGGGCACCGTCTTCCAGAGCTTTCGTGCTCATGGATACCACTTTATCCTGTGGGCTCAGAGCTCCGGTAATAGCCGAATGGAAGTCATCCTGTTCGATGACGCTTATCTTGACTGCTTCCACATAGTATTCCTTCCCCAGGGCACCGTAACGCTCTTTCAGCACAAACACATAATCAATTCCTCCCTGGGTCGATATGCTGCCCGGGCCTTTTCCACCTGATTCTCATAGCCCTCCAGGTCCACCCCACTAAATGTTGCCTGGTATTGTTCCAGATCATGCTGGAGTTTTTGAATCTCAAACTCCTTCCTTTGAATATCCAGGGTTATATCCTCCGCATCAATTACTGCGAGAACATCACCTCTGAGCACATGATCACCCTCATCCACAAAGACATCAAACATATGCCCATTCCCCTGTGAAAAAATCTTATGGGTGTGCTGAGCCCTAACCTCTCCAGATGCCTTTATGCTGTAGCTTAAGTACCCGCTCCAGGGCACGGTGCATTCCACCTCAGGCAGGAGCATGTTGTTGATGGTCTTTGAAAAAAAGGTCAACAGAAGGACTGTTCCTAAAAAAACCAGAGCCGCTTTTTTGATCATTTTCTTCCTGGACTGAAGCCGTTCATCCTCTGTTTTCATAAAACTACCTCCAATAGCCCCTCATTGTTCTGTTAACTTAATAATAAAAATGAGACCTGAAACGCCTCTGGTATAATGGAAACTGCAAAACCACCATTACCTCCCAGAAAGGAGCGTTCAAGTCT
>JGI24707J26582_10002708_pt1 | contig 13142 bp, 14 predicted proteins | sample BioPla1DNA1_FD_26582 | JGI IMG/M metagenome (IMG submission 26582) | reverse complement strand
TAAGGTAGTTAATATTCCTGGCTCTTTTGATATATTTAAATCTGCCATACCCACTTTTATCATTTGTTTTTGGCTCATTATTCTGATACTCCTAATGCTTTTAAAATTTTATGAAAAGATTTCATTTCTGGAATTAAGATAAAATAACCAGATACTTGATCTTTTCCTTCTACAAATTCAGTCTCTATAAATAAAGCCTTATCTCCTACCTTACCAAATTCAATAGCAGGAACACTTAAAATAGCACCTGCCATATCTTGTGCCATATAAGGAATAGAAGGAGCAATTTTTAAATGGGTAAGGCCTGCTAAAGAAGATAAATAAGAACCTGCTAGAATATTCCCAATTTCTTGTAAGGCAGATAAATCAATATCAGTAAATACTTCATCTTCATGTATTTCACGTCCCATAAGTAAATTGACTAAAATACGAGCCGAACGCTGATCTAAAACAAACATCATCATCCCAGTAATATCTCCACTAAGATCAAATACGATCCCTATTACTTCTGTATCTGCCCCACCTAATATGTCAGCAACATCCTTAAATTCAAGAATATTTACTTTTGGAACACCCATATCCACCTTTTTATTAATCAATTTTGCTAACGCTGTTGTCGCATTTCCAGAACCTATATTCCCAATTTCACGTAAAACATCTAGATGAAATGTATTTAAATGATCTACATGTATCTCTGACATTTTCTCACTCCTTATTAGACAAAAGATCCTCCAATAATGCATTAATATTGATTAATGTAATAAGTTGTTGTTCTGTTTTTCCTACTCCTTGTATCCATTTTTGACTATTATTTTTTTCTAACCCTTGTACTACTTCAATAGATTCTTGTGAAAACTCCATCACTTCCATAACCTCATCTACAATAAGACCAATACTATGTTCTTCTGTTTTAATAATAACAATACGAGTATTAGGAGTATATTCNTCTGGTTCTAGTCTAAATTTAAGCCGCAAACTCATAACGGGAATAATATCTCCTCGCAAATTAATCACACCTTTAATGAAAAAAGGAGACTTGGGTACTCTTGTAATATCTCTCATACGAATAATAGTTTCTACTTGTTGTATATCGATTCCAAAATGTTCTCGTTCAAGGGTTACAACCACATATTGTTTATTTTCGTTCATAACTTTTCTCCTTTCTACACTAAAGTATTAACATCTAAAATCAGTGCTACTTCACCATCACCTAAAATAGTAGCTCCTGCAATCATCTTAATATGGCTTAAATACTTGCCTAAAGATTTAATGACAATTTCTTGTTGTCCAACTAAATCATCTACTACAAATCCCGCTTGTTTTTCACCTTTTCGTACAATTACAATCGTTAACATATCTTTTTGCTTAATATCTTTTTGAGGTGTATCTAGAATTTGATGTAAACGTACAATAGGAATTACCGTATTACGTAAAACAATGACTTCTTGCTTTTGCACCGTTTTTACTTCAGATATAGGAATATCTTCAATAGTATGAATGGTATTAAGAGGTATTGCATATTTTTCCAATCCAACTTGCACCATAAGTGCTTGAATAATTGCTAACGTTAAAGGAAGACGAACTGTGAATTTACTACCTGATCCTATTTTTGTTTTAACTTCTATATCTCCACCTAATGCCTCTATTTTTGTTTTAACTACGTCTAGCCCTACTCCTCGTCCAGATACATCTGTTACCTTAGAAGCTGTACTAAAACTAGGTTGAAATAAAAGCTCAACTAATTCTTGCTCCGTCATATTATCCGCTATTTCCGAAGTAACAATTTCTTTTTCTAAAGCCTTTTGTTTAATTTTTTGAGCATCAATACCAAATCCATCATCCTCTACTTCTATTACTACATTGTTACCATCTTGATACGCTCTAAGATAAATATGTCCTTCTGGCGATTTACCTTTACTTTTTCTTTCCTCTGTAGTTTCTAACCCATGATCTGCTGCATTTCTAAGTAAATGAATTAAAGGATCTCCAATTTCATCAATAACGGTTCTATCTAATTCTGTATCTTCTCCTGACATATCTAAATGAATGTCTTTTGAAAGCTGTCGTGATAAATCCCGAATCATTCTTGGAAAACGATTAAAAACACGTTCTACTGGTACCATTCGAACTTTCATAACGGCATCATGTAAATTAGTCGTAATTCTTTCTAAATATTCAATGGATTCATTAAAATTTTGATCTGCTTGTCGATCTATATCTTCCAAACTATTTTTTACAATAATTAATTCACTTACTAAATTCATTAAAGTATCTAACCGTTCAATATCCACACGAACAGTTTTTCCAGCTCGCGGCTTAATGGGATGATCTTGTTTAGCTTTTTTATCTTTTTGTACTTTTGTTTGACTTTGTACTAACTCTTTTTGCTGAATATTTTGTTGATTTTTATTTGGATTGACATGATGATCTTCAATTTCTATAATTTTTACATCTGTAATCTCTGCAATAGAAAGAAGTTCTTTGGAAAAAACCTCTTTTTCCGTACGTGAAAGAACAACTACAGAAAATTCAAGTTCGAATTTTTCATCCTCTATATCTTCTACATTAGGAGTAGATTTAATAATTTCTCCATGTCGTTCTAATGTTCTAAATACAATAAAAGCTCGTGCTGACTTTAATACACAACTAGCATTTAAACAAATGGTAATCGCATATGCTTTATATCCTTGTTGAAACCCAGTAGTAATTACATTTTTCTCATAATCTGTCAAAGATAAAGCATTGTTTTTTTCTTCTGCTTTTGAATTAATATTTTTCTTATCTTTTTCATTTGCCCTATCGTTCGTTGAGCCATCTCCTGTTAACATCTGATTTAATTTTTGAATCAAATGATTATATGCTTNTTCACCTTCTAAACCAGTATTCACGATATTATCAAGATAACTTTCTAAGGCATCTAAGCATTGAAATAATAGATCTATAACATTTGTATTCACTTGAATATTACCATTACGAATAGAAGATAAGGCATTTTCCATATCATGCGTTAAAGTTTGCATTTTTGTAAAGCCCATGGTTCCTGCCATTCCCTTTAATGTATGAGCGACACGNAAAACTTCATTTAATAATTCCATATTGTCTGGTTCATTTTCTAGTTGTAGCAAACATTCATTTAAACTTTGTAAATGTTCCTTGGATTCTTCAATAAAAATCTCTAAGTATTGACTCATATCCATATCTTACGCCCCCAATTGTTGTAAAATTTTATTTGTAATTCTATCTAATGGAACAATTTCATCAATAATGCCTGCTTCTACTGCTGCTTTCGGCATTCCATATACTACACAACTAGCTTCATCTTGTGCAATAGTATAAGTATCTTTTTTTTGTTTTAATAAAGTCATACCTTGGGTTCCATCGGATCCCATTCCTGTCATAATAACTCCTATTACTTTTTTAATGTCTATATGTACTAATGAATTCATCATAATATCTACAGAAGGACGATGACCTCGAACAGGAGCATCTTTAGAAATCTGAATAAAATACTGATTCATTTGTTTTTGTTCTTTTACTATCATATGATAATCTCCCGGTGCTATATAAGCTACTCCTGGTTGTAAAACATCCCCATCTTCTGCTTCTTTTACAATGATTTTACTCAGTTGATTTAATCGTTCTGCAAAAGATTTTGTAAAACCTGGTGGCATATGCTGTACAATTAAAATACTAGCTTTTATATTTTTAGGGACCAAAGGAATAACTCGTTGTAAAGCTCGAGGACCTCCTGTTGATACACCAATAGCTACAATCTGCTCAACCATTTTATTTGCAGAAAATGATAAAGATTGTTGATTTGTATTTTCTTTGGGTTTTTTAACATTATTTTTATTTTTTAAACATGTAGTTTTTACAGAAGATGCCATTAAAATTTTTTGAATTATTTTTTCTTTTACCATTGTTTGATCCATATGAAAAATATTACTTGGCTTAGTAATAAAATCTATAGCTCCCAATTCTAAAGCTCGAATTGTCGTTTTAGCGCCATCAATAGCTAATGTACTAATAATAATAATAGGGACAGGATTGGTTTTCATAACAATTTCTAATAATTCTAATCCATTCATAATGGGCATTTCAATATCTAACAATACTACATCTGGTTGAAGTGTTATAATTTTCTCAAGACCTTCTTTTCCATTTCGTGCTGTTCCAATGACTTTACATCGAGGATCCTTTTGGATCAAGTCTCCAATTATTTTTCTCATAAAAGCTGAATCGTCAATAATCAGCACTTTTGTTGTATTGAACACCTTTATCACAATCCTTTTTCCTGACTCCTCCGTTTTCTTTGTTCTTCAAAAATATATTGAATAATTTTATCTTGATCTTTAATATCTACATCAATAAACTTTACTCTATATTCATAAGAAAACTGATTAACATCTATTTTTTCTTTTGATAAAACTTTGCTTTTTATAACAAAAATTTCATCAGTAGGTAGTGTAATAAAACAAGTAATCTGATCTCCACAATCTATTTTTTGATCACTAATAAAACGAATACCGCCTCCGCTGATATCTTTAATAATTCCTGAAACTTGTTGAGATCCCCATATATATGTAAAAGGTAGAACGCATTCTAACCTATAAAAAGCTCTACGTTGTACTTTATAAAACGGTTTTATTAAACGCATAACCATAAAATGTAAGTTATTTTTTTTACTCCGTTTAATAACCATCCCTTTACAACCAATCAAACTACTATTGGCATAAAATATAAATTGATACTGTTGATAAAGACGTAAAGGTACAATGACTCCTTTTTGAATTGGTGCTAAAATTCGAATATGATCATCGTCTATAATTTGATCTACTTGACTTACATAAAATTGCTGTTGAATTTCTTGAGAGGATTCAAGAGAATAGATGTTAATTTTATCTCCTATATTTACATCTAACATAATACCCTCCTATATAACTCCACCTAGTAAATGGATTATTTTTTTCATAAAATCTCCTAACCCTTTCCGTTGTACTTCTTCATGAGGTATCATTAATAAATTTTTTGCAATGGTGGAAAAAGATTGAGCTGCTGCGCTTTTTGGATAAATCATACACAATGGTTGTTGTCGTTTTACTGCTTCAATAAGCTTATAATCATAGGGAACAAAACCTAACTCACAGATTGAAATATCTAAGAATCTTTGTGTAACCTGTTGTATTTTCAAAAACACTTCTCTGCCTTCCCTCTTATTATCCACTCGATTTACTAATAAATGAATAGTTGGAAAATGATCTACAAAAAAAATATTTTTTTTCAGTGTTTTAATTAATGCATACGCATCCATAATAGAAGTTGGTTCTGGTGTAGTAACAATAATAGTATCATCCGATGCCTGAATAAATTGTATCACATTTTGAGACACTCCTGCACCCGTATCAATAAATATTATATCAGCCATTTGATCTAATGGTTGTAATTGAGTTATACAATTTTGTAATTGAATTGAATTGAATTGTCCCCAATCTTGAACTCCTGACCCGCTCGAAATAAAATGAATACCATAAGGTCCTGGAGTCAAAATGTCCATTAAACCTTTTTTCCCGAAAAACATATCGGATAAAGTATATGACGGTACAATACCAAAAAGGACTTCAATATTAGACAACCCTAAATCAGCATCAATAATAACAACCTTTTGTCCTTGTTTTGCTAACTCTAATGCAATATTCATCGTTACATTGCTTTTTCCTACTCCACCTTTACCACTAGCTACAGTAATAATTTTTGCTTTTTGTATCTTGGGATTTAATTGTTGATGACTATTTGCCATCATACGAAGTTTTGCTGCTTGATCCATTATTCTTCATAACTCCCTAATATTATTTTTGCTACTTTCTGTGGATTAAGTAATTCCATATCTTCTGGAACATTTTGTCCAAAAGTAATATAAGAAAAAGGTTGCGAAGTCAACATCCGAATATTAAGGATATTTCCCAAACACGTCGTTTCATCCATCTTGGTTAGAATGATATGAAAATCAGTAATTGCAGAATACATCTGAATAATTCTTTTTAAATCATTATATTTTGTTGTAAGACTAAGAACTAAATATACTTTTTTTTGAGATAACTGATTTAATAAAAGGGATAACTCTTCAAGCTGTTCTTTATTTTTATGAGAACGACCCGCTGTATCAATAAAAACACCATCTTTTTGTGAAAAATGATCCAATGCAGAGGCTAATTCTTCCTTACTATAAACAACCTCTACAGGAGTTCCCAAAATTTCTGCATACGTTTTTAATTGTTCTACAGCCGCTATACGATAGGTATCTGCTGTAATTAAACCAACATTTTGTTTTTCTTGTAAAACATGATGAGCTACAATTTTTGCAATAGTGGTTGTTTTACCCACGCCTGTAGGTCCAATAAAAATTACTTGTGTCGGGCTTTTTAGTCGAAGTGGTTTTGGTTCTCCTATCCATTGGATAATTCTATTATACACGATTCCTACCAATTTGTTGATATCTGTTTCATTATTTTTTGAATATAAACCTATATTTTCTAAAATTTTATTAGCTACTTCAGGTTCTACTTCATTTTCAACCATTTGTGTATATAAAATATTCATCATGTTATTTGTATTTTTTTGAGAATATGAAGTGTCTATAGCGGTAGAATAAGATTGATCTGCCATATTATATAATAAATGCTCTAAATGATCTATTTTCTTTTCTAAGTTTTTCATCGTAGGATCTTCGCTTTTTCTTGCCACTGTAGATTTTTGTTCTTCAAATGCTACCAAGACCTCTACTTTAGGAGAACGAAAAAGCCGAAAAAATCCTTTAGGATTGATTTTTTTAATGTTTAAAATAATAATATCATTACCTAAATCTAACTTCGCTTTTTGAATTGCTTCTTCCTCCGTGACTGCTTCATACTTTTTTATATTCATCCAATATTCACCATCCCTGCTGCTTGCACTTCTACTGTTGGTTCCACTTCATTATACGATAAAACAATAAGATCAGGAGCCATCGATTCTGTTAATCGTTTGAAATAAATGCGTACAATAGGTGATGTTAAAACAATAGGTTGTTGTCCCAACCCTATAATTTTATTCATTTCTTGTGTTAAACTATCAAAAATCTTTTGAGTTGTTTGTGGATCTAGCGCAAGATAAGATCCTTGTTCCGTTTGTTGTACAGAATCCATAATTAATTTTTCCAACTCAGGATCTAAAGTAATAACATTATTTTGCTGTTGATGAAAAAATTTATGAGATATAGCTCTTCCTAAGGATTGTCGTACATATTCTGTTAATAAATCTGGATCTCGTACCGTTGCCCCATAATCTGCTAAAGTTTCAAAAATAGTCACTAAATCTCGAATAGAGATACCTTCTTTTAATAAATTGGCTAATACTTTTTGTATTTCTCCTACCGTTAGTATTTTAGGAACTAACTCTTCAATAAGTGTAGGATGAGTTTCTTTCACGTTATTAATTAAAGTTTGAACATCTTGACGGCTTAACAACTCATTTAAATGTTGCTTAATGATCTCTGTTAAATGAGTAGCAATAATCGAAGGTGGATCAACAACAGTATAACCTAATGCTTCTGCTCTTTCCCGTTGAGCTTCAGAAATCCAAAGAGCTGGAAGGCCAAAGGCGGGCTCAACAGTATCAATACCATCAATTTCTTCTTCTACATACCCTGGATTCATGGCCATATAATGATCAAATAAAATTTCCCCTTTAGCTACTTCTACTCCTTTTATTTTTATAATATATTGATTGGGAGCTAATTGTATATTATCTCGCAATCGAATAATAGGTACAATCGTTCCTAGTTCTAACGCTAGCTGCCTACGAATCATAACCACTCGATCTAGTAAATCCCCTCCTTGATTTACATCCGCTAAAGGAATAATACCATAACCAAATTCTAATTCTATAGGATCGACTTGAAGCAAAGATATAACATTTTCTGGTTTACGAATTTCATCTGCTTGAACATCTTCTGTAGAAATTTCTTCTTCTATTGTTTGTAATTGTAAATTTTGATCCATGCGATAACCAGAAAAAATTATTAAAACACCTGTAGTACCAAAAATAAGAGTATCCAGTGGTGTAAAAACTCCTAATAAAACCAAAACTCCACCTGCTAAATACAGAACAATAGGAAGAGAAAACAACTGATTTTTTAACTCAAAACTAAGATTTGACTCTTTAGATGCTTTTGTAACTAAAATACCTGTAGCCATAGAAATTAGCAATGCAGGTATTTGACTTACCAATCCATCACCTATAGTTAGCAATGTATACTTTTGTAACGCCTCCATCGGTGATATAGGAGTACTACCACCCCAACCTGTGGTTCCTAAAACTAAACCACCTATAATATTAATAAAAGTAATTAAAATTCCTGCAATAGCGTCACCTTTAACAAATTTACTTGCTCCATCCATTGCACCATAAAAAGCAGCTTCTTCTTGAATCTTTTCACGTCGTTCTCTTGCTTGTTGTTCATCAATCAGTCCAGAATTTAAATCAGCATCAATAGCCATTTGTTTTCCTGGCATCGCATCTAATGTAAAACGTGCAGATACTTCTGCAACACGTTCTGATCCTTTTGTAATAACCATAAATTGAATAATAATAATAATAATAAATACAACTACACCAAGCACTGGATTGCCACCTGCAACAAAATTGCCAAATGTAGCCACTACATTTCCTGCATAACCATCTCTTAAAATCAAACGTGTACTAGACGTATTAAGAGCTAAACGAAATAAAGTTGTTAATAATAAAATAGTAGGAAAAGTACTCATATTTAATGCTTCCTTCGCATAAAGAGCACTAAAGAGAATTAATAACGCTAAAGCAATATTAATAGTAAGAAAAATGTCTAAAAAAACAGCAGGAAAAGGAATAATAAAAATAACAATAGCCAAAATCACAAACAATCCTACTACAACATCTCCCATTTTAAACTTCATCCGCTTACCTCCTTTCTATTTTTGTCCATGTTTTAATTGATAAACCCATGCTAAAATTTCTGCTACTGTTTGATATAATTCTGGTGGAATTTCCATACCAATATCTACTGTATAGTATAACGTTCTAGCTAAAGGCTTGTTTTCTATAATTTCAATATTGTTTTCTCTACCTACTTTTTTTATTCGCTGAGCAAGCACATTCATACCTTTTGCAATAACAATAGGTGCTTGTCCTCTAGTAGAATCATATTTCAAAGCAACAGCAAAATGAGTTGGATTTGTAATAATAACATCCGCTTGAGGTAAATCCTGCATCATACGACGCATAGAAATTTCTCGCATCTTTTGACGAATTTTACCTTTAATCTCTGGATTTCCTTCTTGCATTTTATATTCTTCTTTTATTTCTTGTTTAGTCATCATTAAATTTTGATCTAATTCATATTTTTGATAAATAAAATCAATAATAGCTAAAAAAATGAAAAAAATACTCACTTTAAATGCCATACTAATAGCTATATTTCCTATGTAAGTTACAATTTGTAATATATTCATATCGTAAAGTAAATAAATACTATGTTGATCTTTTTTAATCGAAGAATACAGAATATATCCTATCATAATAACCTTTAAAAGAGATTTCATTAACTCCATTAGAGCACGCTTTGAAAATAATCGCTGGATTCCTTGTATAGGACTTAATCGATTCCATTTAGGTTGCAAAGGTTTCCATGTTGGATTCCAACCTACTTGAAAAAAATTAGCAAAAATACCTGCTAAAAAAGCAATCAAAAGAAAAGGCCCTGCTATTAACATTGTTTTCTTGAAAATATGAGCTCCCCAACGCACAATATAATCTTCTTGATACAAATCATTTCTAGTAGAAATCATTTGATAAATATCTTGAAAACATTGTACCCATTGCTGATATACATAGGGAGCAAAAATCTTAATGCCAAAAAAAGTAGATAAGAATAAAAAAGCAGTATTTACTTCAGAACTTTTAGCTACTTGACCTTCTTCTCTTGCTTTTTCTTTTTTTCGTGGAGTAGCTTTTTCTGTTTTTTCTCCCCCTGGTCCTTCTTTAGCAAAAAATTGTAGATCATAGTATAATCGTTTTTTCATGGCATTAGTCCTCGAATTACATTTAATATATCCTTATATAATTGCTCCATCATAAAATCAGAAATAGATCCAAACATAGGCATAATAACCCATATAGTAAGTAATCCAAAAATCACTTTCAAAGGTAATCCAACTACAAACATATTCATTTGTGGCGCCGTTCTAGCTAAAATTCCTAAAGCTACATTAATAATAAAAATAGAACCAATAACAGGGCTAGCTATTTTAAAAGCAAGAATAAAGAAATTACCCATCATGGATATATATTGCTGCAGTAACAAATCTTGCACAAAAATTCCTCCAATGGGTATAATTTCATAACTATAAGATAAAGATTGTAAAATCATATGATGTCCATTTCCAATTAGAATCATAATGGCTAAGATAAAATAATAAAAATTTCCTGTAATAGGAACCTGTATTTGACTTAGAGGATCAAATACACTAACCATAGAAAAACCTATTTGAAAATCAATAAGTTGTCCTGCCAAATATAAAGTATTATAAACAATATATACAACAAATCCTAGAAGTAAACCTACTAGGATTTCTTGTATAACAAACCATCCATACCCTAAAAAATGATCAGGATAAGATAAAGGCCCTATGGATAATGAAGAAATTATTAAAAAACTGATTAATACTGATAACCCGATTTTTATATAATCAGGTACATTTTTCCCACCAAAAATAGGCGCTGTAACAAAAAAACTACTCATACGACAAAATATCAGTAAAAATATATCCCATTGAAAATATAAATCAGTCAAAGTCAATTCCTTCCTATTCTTATTATCCTAAATAATAATTAAAATTTGTATATAAATTTATAATAAAATCCATTAAGGTTTTTAACATCCATGGTCCGAATATAAGAATACCTATAAACACCGCTAAAATTTTAGGGATAAAAGCTAATGTAGGTTCTTGTATCGATGTGACAGTTTGAAAAATACTAACAATCAATCCTACCATTAAAGCTAAACTTAACATAGGTGCTGATACAATAATAATTGTCCATAATGTATTTTGAGCTAAATCAATAACAATACCTTGGTCCATAGTTTTTCATCCTTCCTATCATCGAAAGGTTTTTACTAATTCACCAATCACTAAATTCCAACCATCGACCATGATAAACAATAAAACTTTAAAAGGTAATGAAATCATGACCGGTGGTAACATCATCATTCCCATAGACATTAAAGTAGATGCCACAACCATATCAATAACAATAAAAGGAATATAAATCAAAAATCCAATTTGAAAAGCTGTTTTTAATTCACTAATAATAAATGCAGGAATAAGAACAGAGGACGGAATTTCATCACGAGTGGATACCTTTTCTGTTTTTGAAATTTGCATAAATAAAGCCAAATCTTTTTCTTCTACTTGTCGAAACATAAATTCTCGAAAAGGTTTCATTCCTCTTTGTATTGCCTCTTCTTGAGTTATTTCTCCTTCCGCATAAGGTTGCAGCGCTTCAACATTGGTTTCATTAAAGACAGGTCCCATAATAAAAAAAGTAAGAAATAATGCTAAACCAATCAATACTTGATTCGGTGGAGTCTGTTGTGTTCCAAGAGCGGAACGCAAAAAATGCAATACTACAATAATACGTGTAAAAGAGGTCATCATCATCAAAATAGAAGGAGCTAATGCAATAATAGTTAAAATAAATAATATTTGTAAACTGCTAACTACTTCTTCACCTGTTTCAGCAACCCCAATATCCACTCCCACTTTAGGAAAAGGAACAGGCATATTGGTTGGAGAGGCAAAAACAGATATATTATGTATACAAAATAATAAAATAATAAAAATTCCTACTTGACTCAAAATGAATTTGACATGATTCTTCTTTTGGTCTCTCATATTTTATCTCCTGCCTCAATGATCCTTCTTTTGGTCTTCTCTTTTATCCAACCATTGTTTTAAGTAGGATTGAAAAGAGACATTTGCTCCCTCTTCCTGATTCGAACATATTATATTTGTTGAATCAATTTCTGTTATAAAAATAATATGTTCTTTGGTTATTCCAATCAAAAATATCTGTGTTCCTACTTGAATTAATTGTAATACTTTTTGTGGACCAATCCCAATAGACTCTATAATTTTTATATTTTTCCCCTGGTTTTTTTGAAATTGAACTCCACCAATCCACTTAGTTACATAATAAGCACTGATAATAATGCCTGAAAACATCAAAAATACTAAGATTCCTTGTAATATAATCCTCCAATTGAATGGCATATGACATTACCCCAAAACTTTCGATACTGCTTCAATTACTCGATCAGCTTGAAAAGGTTTTACTATAAAATCTTTAGCACCTGCTTGAATTGCTTCAATAACCATTGCTTGTTGTCCCATAGCAGAACACATAATAATATTGGCATCATTTTTAATTTTTTTAATATTTTTTACTGCTTCAATTCCATCCATTTCTGGCATCGTAATATCCATAATGACTAAATCTGGTTTTAATTCTGTATATTTTTCTACAGCCTTTGCTCCATTTTCTGCTTCTCCCACTACATCATAACCATTTTTTGTTAAAATATCTTTAATCATCATTCTCATGAAAGCTGCATCGTCAACAATCAATATATTTTTACCTGCCATTATTATCCTCTCCTCTATCTACAGATTAAAATTTATCTTTATATGATTTTATAATTTAAATGCGGTTTTCTGCATCAATAATATCTGTAATACGTATTCCAAAATTTTCATCAATAACAACCACTTCACCTTTTGCAATAAATTTACCATTAACTAAAATATCTACAGGCTCCCCAGCCACTTTATCTAATTCTACAATCGTACCAGGGCCAAACTCTAATATCTCTTTTATTGTTTTATGAGACCTTCCCAACTCTACTGTAACTTCTAATGGAACATCCATAATTAAATCAATATTTTCTTTATATGGTGACAGTGAAGGGGTGTCAAAGTTTTGAAATTGTACAGGTTGAACATTTACAGGTTGTGTTGTATGTGAGGTTATCGACTCTGACCTCAATGAATTTTGCTGAGATTGTGATA
>JGI24707J26582_10002707_pt1 | contig 13146 bp, 12 predicted proteins | sample BioPla1DNA1_FD_26582 | JGI IMG/M metagenome (IMG submission 26582) | reverse complement strand
ATTAGCACTTTTTTAAATTTGGGAATTATTATAGTTTAAGAAAAATTTAAGTTGATAATATAGGAATTTATAGTTAATATATTTATAATAAGCAATAATAGAATTTTCAGAGTGAAAGAGTTGGCAGGAAAACTGGATTTACAAATGTAAGAAAGCTGGTTTTATTTAAAATAAGGCTAATTTTGATAAAACCTTATATATAATATTTGACTCAATATTTATTTGAAAGGTTGGTTAATAGTATGGAACTACAATTGATGGGGATTAAAAAGTCCTTTGGATCAAAGTCAGTCTTAAAAGATGCCACTTTTCGTTTTGAAAAGGGTAAAATCTATGGCCTACTAGGAAGGAATGGGGCTGGTAAAACAACATTATTTAACTGTTTAAGTGATGAGTTACAAGCAGATGAAGGAAGGGCGATACTGATAGAAGATGGTCAAGAGAGAGAGATACTCTCTGATGATTTAAGTTATGTATTTTCGATGCCCATACTGCCAGAATTTCTAACGGGGTATGAATACATTAAATTTTATATGGATATTAATGAGGATCGTATCGATGGGAGTAAAACCATAGATGATTATTTTGATCAAATGAAGATAGACAAGGAAGATAGACATCGGCTAATTAAGGGATATTCCCATGGTATGAAGAATAAGGTTCAGATGATGTGTTTTTTAATATCTAGGCCTCCTATTATTTTATTAGATGAACCTCTAACTTCATTTGATATTGTAGTAGCACTGGAGATTAAAAAGGTTCTCCGTGAAATAAAACATGACCATATTATTATATTTTCCACCCATATTCTTCAATTGGCAACTGATTTATGTGATGAGATAGTTATTTTAAGTGATGGTAAATTGGAGCAGCTGGATCACGATATGCTTAAGAGTAAAGATTTTGAAGCAAAAATAATTGAGATGTTAAAGGATGAAGGTAACTATGATTAATACTATTAAAATTATATTTAACATCATGGCATCTATCAATGCTAATAAGTTTCTCTATTTTCTGAAAAGAATATGGTTAATAGGAAAAGTGATACCAGACACAATATATTCGTATCTAAATGTCAAAGGGGCAATATCGATTTTGGTATATATATCTACCCAAATTGGTAAGTTTTTTGGAAAAGCCATATATCTGCTAATTATGGTGGTCTTACCTATTATGGGAGCCCGGAGTTTGTTTCCTAATCTGGTAGGAGCAGAATTTGACTGGGCTGTACAGATACTTTTTATTATGAATTGTCTCTTAGGTTCAATTTTAGATAGCCAGATATTTAATGTTACTAATACGAAATATGTATGCATAAAATATATGAATATGAATCCCCGTAGATATGTATTGGCAGCCTTAATAATAAAATATGTGCCATTTTATATATATTATCTTATATATTTTATTATTGCGGCCTTGGCTACCGGTGGTACAATAATTGAAGTAATGATATTTTGGATAGCTTACATATGTTTTCGTCTATTGGGAGAGGCATTACAACTTTATATCTATGACCGAACAGAAGTTATCCTATGCAGAAAAAATCTTATATTAATACCTCTTGCGTTTTTGGCATTTGTAGCTGCCTATTTACCGATGTACTTAGGTTTAAACTGGACCCTAACTAATATACTGCTTCATCCAATTAGCCTTATAATTTATTTAGCTATTGGAGCTATATCCCTCTATTATATTATGGCTGGGTATAAGCATTATCAAAAGAAACTTCCTAAAACCTTAGATACAAAATATATGTTCTCAGAAGAGATGAAGAAGGCTAGGGGAGCTAATTTTGCCGATGTTAAGCTTAAAGATAAAGATCTGGAATATACCAATTATCGTCAGGAAAGATTTGACAATAAGAAAGGTTATTCTTATTTAAATGCTCTATTTTTTAATAGGCATCACAGGCTCCTGGTAAAACCAATTTATAATCGTTTAATTGCAGTTGGAATTACATTCTTAATAGGGGTAGCTATATATCTTATTAATAATGATTTAGCTATAATAATCAGTCGATTAATTACTGGTAGACTTCCTATCTTTGTGTTTATTATGTATCTAATAACAGTAGCTGACAAAGCCTGTAGGGCCATGTTCTATAATTGTGATATAAGTTTGCTGCGTTATGGTTTTTATAGAAAACCTAAGACAATAATCAATAATTTTAATATCCGCCTTATTAAAATATCTATTTACAATATTATTATTGGTGGTAGCATATGTCTAGCGGTTATTTTATTTAATATTTTATGTGGGACTGACTGGTTGAATCTTGATACGCTAATTTTTTTAATAGCTATCATATTACTTGCTATATTTTTTACAGTACACCATTTATTTTTGTATTACGTATTTCAACCTTATACCACTGATCTAAATATTAAAAACCCGTTTTTTAACGTTATTAACGCTGTGCTCTACTTGTTTAGCTGGATATGTTTTCAAATTAGAACTGGTTCTGTAGGTTTTGTAATAGGAATATTGATCTTTACCAGTTTATATATTGGAGTTGCTCTTATTCTTGTGTATAAACTAGCACCTAAGAGTTTTAGGGTGAAATAAGGCTAATAATTATATGGCAATTGCTATTATGGTATCTTACCTAATAGTAATTGCCTTTTTTAAACAAAGTTTAAAATATGAGAATAATGCATAAATTGTCGAATAATAATATTAACCTTATAATAAATAAAAGCAATATAAAAACAGAATTAATTATAGAGAAAAAATAAAATAAAATTAGCTAAAATAAATTTTAAAATACAAATTAGGCTTAAAAATAGTGAGATAAAAACTCTAAAAACTTGACTTTTGTCACTAAACACTTATAATAGACTATAGACTTACCAAGAGTAATGTATAATAATCTAAAAAATTAGGAGGTTACTTGAATGTCACAAGGGATTTTACAAGTAGTGGTTAGAGATAATGTAAGTAAATCAAATAATAAAAAATTAAGGAAAGAGGGATACCTTTTAGGAAATATATCTCGCAAAGGTTTAGATTCTGTAGCAATTGCAGTAAAGGCTGATCAATTTAGAAAGGCTATCAAGCAATATGGTAAAAATGCAGTCCTTAAGTTGCAAACTCAAGATAATGACAATTATAATGTTGTGGTAAAAGATTCACAGGTAGCCTTTAAGGATTTTCAGTTTCTACATATAGATTTTCAACAGATATCACTAACAGAAGAGATTAAGTTAGATGTTGCGATTAAGTTTATAGGTCAAGAATTCCTAGAATCCAAACGTCTCTTATTGAACCGTCTAATGGATGCTATACCAGTATCAGGGTTACCTCAGAATATTCCCGATGAAATTGAAGTCGATCTAACTAATGTTAGTGCAGGCGATTCTATATATATCAGAGATATACAATTCCCTGATGGTATTACCCCAGATGTTGAAGGAGAACAGATGCTTGCATCTATAAGCGAAATTAAAGTTCAAGTAGCAGAGGAAGAAACTGAGGAGAACCAGGCAGAGGAATAATATATAGATAGAAGACAAGACCACCTTTTTATTAGGTGGTCTTACTATTGCTATATAACATACATTATTTACAATGAGGGAAAAATAATATATTATCATGATATAATTTAATTACTAAAATCTCGATAAATTATAGGAAGAGGGTTTACAGGGATGGATTATAAACAATGGAGACTGAATGATTATATTAAGAATAATATACAATGCCGATGTGGTAAATCCCATAAAATAGCCCTAAAGGAAGCTATTATTAAGGATGGAGCAATTGACTTATTGCCAGATTTAATTAAAAAGTATAATTATCATAAAGGGCTTATAGTAGCCGACACCAATACATACAAAGTTGCAGGAGAGATGGTAACAGATTTACTTAGTAAATCATCTATTCCATATAAAGTACATATTTTTAAAGATGATGATCTAATTCCAGATGAAAGGGCTGTTGGTAGTGTTTTAATGGCCTATGATAAATCCTGCGATTTAGTCATTGCCATAGGCTCAGGTACAATTAATGATATAGTTAAGTTTATTAGTTATAAGATGGATATGCCTTATTGGGTAGTTGGAACTGCACCCTCTATGGACGGTTATATCTCTACAGCGGCAGCCATGACAACAAATCATTTAAAGACAACTTATGAAACCCAGGTGCCGGAGGTATTTATTGGAGATTTGGATATCCTTGTAGATGCTCCTATGCCTATGATAGCAGCTGGTTTTGCAGATGTTATGGGTAAATTCATAAGCCTGCAGGATTGGAGACTTTCCCACATCGTTAATAATGAATACCATTGCGAAACAGTTAGTAATATTATGGCCATAGCAGTAAAGAAAACTTATGAAAGTGGGAAGAAGCTATTAAATAGGGATAAGGATGCTATAGCCTTGTTAACGGAAGGCCTTTTGCTATCTGGAATAGCCATGAGTTTTGTAGGTAATTCACGGCCTGCCTCCGGCAGTGAGCATCATCTTTCCCATTTTTGGGAGATGAAATTTCAATATGAAGGAAGAAAACCAGTATTACATGGAACTAAGGTAGGTATTGGTTCCATTATATCCTTAAAACTCTATGAGTATTTGCGTAATGAAGACAGGGATTTACATAATATAGAGCTGAAGAATACCCAGGATAAAGTTGTGGACTGGGAGAGGGAGATTAAAAGAGTTTATCCATCGGCAGCGGAAGATATTATTAAATTAGAAGAGCGTACCAAGAGAAATTCAGAGGAAAGTAGGCTTAAGCGATTAAGTGTAATAAAGGATAAGCAGCAGGAGATAAAAGTCCTTCTTCAAGATACCTTTTCTGCCCAGAAGATGGAGAGCCTGTTGAAATTTCTCGGAGCTCCTATCAACCCGGAAACCATAGGTATTGATATAGGGGCAGTTAAAGATGCCATTCTTTATGCTAAAGAGTTGAGAGATCGTTATACCATCCTGCAATTACTCTGGGACCTGGGCTTATTGGAGGAATATGCTGATAGGGTGGTAGCTTATTTAAATAATATGACTAATTAGCAGTCCTCATCAGGATCTCCATTAAGATTGACATTATACTTAAAATACTTATTGTTACAATCAAATGTTTCAATTGGTTCTGGGCCTCTTTTGACATGCCTATCCAAATGAAGAGTACCATGCTTATCAGGCCTAATTCTCCATTCTACCATTAGAATGTGTCCATCTACTATCTCTATCCCGCTAATACCTCTAGTATTGATACAACTGCCGGTATTAAAATAGGGCAATTCGTCTAATTTGGGGAATTTAGGCCTATGGGTATGACCGCAGATTAACATTTTTTTATGCCTTAATATCCATTTTTTATAATTTCTCTCAACCTTATGTCTCTTATAATAGTTTCTAGCAGGGCTAGAGGGATTTTGGAAACCTACTAAATGCATGAAACGCCAAAAGTACCGTAATAGAAACTTTGATACCAGCCAAAATTGATCATTCATAAAGTCTCCTTGATGGCCATGGATTACAAAAATCTCCTGATCGGTTTTCTTATATCTTAAAACCAGAGCTTCAATAGGTTTAATATCCTTAAATAATTCGACTTTTTCTTGATAATATTCATCATAATAGTGATAATAATTGCTGCAGACATACTTGGGATTTTTTAAAAAAATATTGTGATTGCCATAAAGTAAAATAAAACGGCCATCTTCGTATAACTTTTTTAAAACCGAAAACACATCATAATGGGCCAACCTTATATGTTTAAAATGTTTATGCTCCCACAAATCATCCCCGTCTCCAACTTCAACATAGGTATAACCATGGCTATAGTAATATTCCAAAGCCCCTAGGAATATTATTTGATTTCTTGAGAATTCGTCAGACACACTGTCATCTCCTCTATGACAGTCGCTGAAGAATATAAATTTTGCGCTGGAATCAAAGTTGATAACTAGTCCATCTTTATAAGCATTGGTAAGTTTTCTATCGGTAAACATGCTAACACCCTCTAATCATAATGGTTTCTAATATAAAATATAGTATGTTCATTTCTATCAATACTATAAACTTATTTTGCCTTTAGAATAAAGTATTACCTTTTTGAAAATAACTGTTTGATAAAAACCTTATCTTTTGTTACTATAAGAATAATAAGGATCTATATATAATAAAACCGGAGGATTAAAATGCAGGGTGAAAAACGATTTGCTGTATTAATTGATGCCGATAATATTTCAGCCAAATATATTAAATATATTTTGGAAGAAATATCAAACTACGGTATTGCTACCTATAAAAGAATTTATGGGGATTGGACCAAACCGAATTCTGGGTCTTGGAAGGATGTTTTGTTAGAAAACTCAGTGACGCCTATACAGCAGTATAGCTATACTTTCGGTAAAAATGCTACAGATTCTGCTATGATAATAGATGCCATGGACATTCTGTATTCCGGTAATGTGGAAGGCTTTTGTATAGTTTCCAGTGATAGTGACTTTACTAAATTGTCATCCCGTTTACGGGAATCAGGTATGATGGTTCTGGGTATGGGGGAGAAAAAGACTCCCAAACCATTTATTGCAGCCTGTAATCAATTTAAGTATCTTGATGTAATTGCGGATACTGAGAAATTAAGTATAGAAGTAAACTCAACAGCTGAGGATATAAAAGATAAAAGAGAAAATGAAACAAGTAAATCAGTGGAAAGACATATCCATGGGAATGATAAAGCAGCAGTAGGTAATACTCAAGATAATGGTGATGTGGTAAAATACATGACCAGCATTGATGAAATTGAAAATACTATAATAAAAATGCTAGATGAAATAGATTCCGACGAGCAAGGAATGACCATGGGTGAGTTAGGCAACCGTTTGGTAAAACGATACCCTGATTTTGACGTTAGAAACTATGGATATACTAAGCTAACTAATTTTCTTAAGAAGTTTGACGCTTTTGATATAAAGGCCAAGGGTAGGGATGGGACTGCCATGTGGGTTTATCTAAAAAAAGAATTTAGTCAACCTACAGTTGAACATAAGCCTAAGACACAGAAAAAGAAAAATTATAATAAAAAAGGTACAAAAAAAGTATATTCCAAAGGTAATCAAAAGAAGAGATAATTATTGTCAGTTAAGAATCACAATTGCTCTTTTTAGCTATATAAAAGTATAATTAGCTTATACCAGTTATAAAAAGTTAAGTTGTGATAGAAGGAAGCTTCTTATGAAACAAATAGTAGTTAAAGACTTTGTAATTGAATTAGAAAAGAAGAAAATAAAAAATATGTATTTAAAAGTACTTCCACCGGATGGTAGATTGTATATAACTGCCCCCTTAAGTATGAATGAGGAGACTATCCGTGATTTTGTTCTTATGAAGGAAGATTGGATAAGGAGGCAACTGGCTAAATATCAAGATAGGCCAGTGGTCCATAACCTTAATTATTCTACAGGAGAAACTATACTTTATTGGGGAATAGATTATAAACTTTTGGTTCGAAATGCCAAGGGAAGAAGTAGAGTATCTGTCCAGGATAATTACCTTGTTCTGGAGATCAAGGAGGGAAGTACAGTAGAGCAGAGGGCCAGGGCAATTAATCGGTGGTATAGGGAAGAGTTAAGAAAGGTGATACCTGATTATGTTGCTAAATGGGAGAGTATTATAGGTGTGGCTTGTAATTCCTTTGCTATTAGAGATATGAAAAGTTGTTGGGGAACCTGTAATACTAGGGATAAGCGAATTACTTTAAACCTTCAACTTATTAAAAGACCACAACATTGCTTAGAATATGTTATAGTCCATGAACTGGTTCATCTTTTAGAGAAGAGTCATAATAAAATATTTAAGAATTACATGGATCAGTTTATTCCCCGCTGGAGAAATATTAGGAAAGAATTGAATGGTATGAAGTCTACTGTATAAATCACCACTTCTAAGAGATAATATTTATATATTATATAGAAAAGTGGTGATATTTGTATGAAAGTAAAAATTCTACCTCCAACTGCTCAAAGGGTATTCCTTCGTACAGATCCATTGATTAATGATGAGATTAAGAAACAAACGGCTAGAAATATTGAAATCTTAAAATGCTGTAATGAACCAGAACTTACCGATAGAATCCGCAATCTCAATTGTGAATGGGATACAGAACGATATCTAGAAGTGAATGCAGCAGCCCTGATAGTAATTAGTTCATTTTTAGGTATAAAAAGGAGCCGCTTATGGTTCATTATAACGGGTATAACGGGGATATTTATGTTCCAGCATGCTCTACAGGGATGGTGTCCTTTGGTCCCATTTCTTAGAAAATGGGGTGTCAGGACAGCAGATGAGATCAACTCTGAAAAATACGTCTTAAAGATTATAAGAGGTGATTTCACAGGAATAGGTAAGGAGACCCCGTCAATGGAGTTAATAGATGCGGCTGAGAAATTATGATGAATTTATTAGACAAGCTTAAGTATGATTTGTATAAAATATATCATCCAGAGATTTTTCAAGGTAGATATAAAAAGAAGTCTTATTTTGAAGGATGGTATTTCAAAATTATTAATAAAGAAATGGATTATGCATTAGCTATAATCCCTGGGATCTCAATAGGAGAGAATTATAAGGATGGCCACGCCTTTATCCAGCTTCTAGATAATAATGGTTATACCCATTATATTAGCTATAACCTTAGTGAATTTCAATTCGATGAAGGCCAGTTTATTATTAGCATAGGCGGTAATTATTTTTCCAAAAACTATATGAAGTTAAATATTGATAGGGAGGGAACCCGAATATATGGCAAAGTATATTTTACTAATATAGTGGATTTGCCAAAGAGTTTTCTTAAACCTGGGATAATGGGGCCCTTTAGCTATGTTCCCTTTATGGAATGCTTCCATGGGATTGTTAATATTCATCATAAGAATATAGGATATTTGAATATCAATGGTAACAAGGTGGATTTTACCCAGGGATATGGTTATATTGAGAAAGACTGGGGTAGGTCCTTTCCAGAAAAATGGATATGGATACAATCTAATCATTTTGGTAATGACAATGTTACTTTCATGTTTTCTGTAGCTAAGATTCCGTGGTTTGGATTTCATTTTAGAGGCTTTCTTGCATTAATCCAAATAAATGGCCATGTCCATGTTTTTGCCACCTATACCAATGCACGAATTAAATTACTTAAATATAATGATGCTCGAATTTCTGCAGTAATAGAAGATAAACATTATAGGGTGAAATTTCAGGCTGATAACAATATTGGAGGATATCTGAAGGCCCCAGGCAAGGGTGCAATGACTAGGGTAGTGAAAGAAAGTATTAATGCTAGGCTTAGGCTTAAAATAATGGATAAGCAGGGGCGTGTGATATATAGTGGAACTGGGACCAATACAGGGGTTGAGATTAGTATGTAAGATAAAAAAATCACCTACTATGATTTGTCTTGTCATATAGCGGGCATGGAATGCCCGCTTGAGACAAGACAAAACAGAGTAGGTGATTTGTGTTTAAGTAAAGGTTTAATATTATATTGAGAACTCTGCTTGCAGTTGTTGATCCTTTCTGATAATTTCATCCAACATATGGCTTTTCATCTTTTTTAATCTAATTGATATATCATTATTGGATACTCCTAAGATTTGAGCTGCTAAAATTGCGGCATTTTCAGCCCCATCAATAGCAACTGTCGCCACAGGAATACCCTTAGGCATCTGGACTGTAGAAAGGAGAGCGTCTAAACCATCCAAGGTGGAGGATTTGATAGGTAGTCCAATTACAGGTAAAGTGGTATGGGCAGCTACAACACCTGCCAGATGGGCTGCTTTACCTGCTGCACAGATTATGACACCGAAACCGTTTCCTTCTGCATCTGATGCAAATTTACTAGCTAGCTCAGGAGATCTATGGGCGCTCATGATATGCACTTCATAGGGGATGCCAAAATCCTTTAACGTATTGATAGTACCTTTAACTATGGGCAAATCACTATCGCTACCCATTAATATTCCAACTTTTTTACTCATGTTTAATCCTCCTATTTTAGGTTATATACTAAGCTGAACTTATTAACTGTAATATAAAGTATTTACGGATTTAAGTCAATTAAATAAGAATTATTATTTCTTATAACAAAATTTAATTATATTTATAAAAGGTATTGACCTTTACCTTACGTAAAGGTTTATACTAAGGGTGTTAGATGAGAGGCATAGTCATCTTATCTGTAGACAGATATTGATTTTACTATGTTTCTATCTGATAAAAAGTATTATAAAGGGCATGGTGATTAAGTTGGAATATACCGTTCGAAAATTAGCTAATTTAGCAGGAATCAGTACTAGAACCCTTCGATATTATGATGAAATAGGAATTCTAAAGCCGGCAAGAATTAATTCGTCAGGATATCGTATTTATGGGCCTAAAGAAGTGGATTTACTACAGCAAATAATGTTTTACAGAGAACTGGATATGGATTTAGAAACAATTAGGCAGATAATAACATCCAGTGATTTTGACAGTAAGAAGGCTTTAAAAGAACATTGGGTAAAGCTGATGGAGAAAAAAGAACAAATAGAATTGCTAATCACCAATGTCGAAAAGACTATTGAAGCTTTAGAAGGGAGAATTGTTATGGGAGATAAAGAAAAGTTTGAAGGATTTAAAAAGAATATAGTTGAAGAAAATGAAAGAAAATATGGTATGGAAATCCGTGAAAAATATGGTGACAATGCCGTAGATAAATCCAATAAAAAGATGTTGAACATGACCGAAGAGGAGTATGCAGAATTTGAGAAACTTAGTCAGGAGATTTTTGTTACCTTGGAGAAGGCATTTGCCACTGGTAACCCAGCAGGGGAATTAGGGGAAAAGCTTGCAAAACTACACAAAAAATGGCTGTCATATACCTGGGGAGAATATAATAAAGATGCCCATCGTGGACTAGCACAGATGTATGTAGATGACCAACGTTTTACTGCTTACTATGATAACAAAAAGCCTGGTATGGCTAAATTCCTTAGGGATGCCATATTTGCATATACAGACAAATTAGAAGAGTAGTTATAAAGCACTTATTTATATTTATCATAATTTGCCAGTAACAATTACAAAACATAATGCAAAAGCACCATGGCCTAAAACCATGGTGCTTTTGTCTATCAAAATTAATATCTCATAGGTATTAAATCTAAATAATCCTGTAAAGGACGGTCGTTTAGTAGACACTCAATAATTTCTTTACCTAATGGATCTAAGTCTTCTGTATTAAATTTAGCCGCTTCCTTCTTGAAGAACTCTGTAAGCATAGCCGCTCCCTGATCATACCCCTCTATACCAACTTCCTGTTGTCTTTCGGGTTGTAGGAATGCTTTTCTAACATATTGACCGTCTAGCTTTAAGGAGTCTAAGCCAAAACCTAGTAATGGGCAACGGGCCTCCACTAAATGTTCAGGTTTGAATTTAGCACTACCCCGTCTTGCGATATACTCTCTAGCAACCCATTGAGGATTAAAGCCGACATAGTATGAACCAATATGCTGATTAGGGATTAACAGATATCTGGTGTTGGAGGAGTATTTAAATTGCTTTAATAGGATATTGGCCTGGGTTACCATTTTACCTGTTGCAAAGGGCCAATAGGAACCAACACCTTCACTGGTCATACCTTTGCTACTTATTATACTTGGATTATTATAACCTCTAGGAGCTACTAGGCGCCATAACCAAGCCAGGGCAGGGGGGAGTATATGCATTAAGCCAAGGATACCATAGGAAGGATTTTCTTTAGTACATGGTGCTGTACGTACACCAAAACTTCTAACATCAACTTCCACCGGTTCATTAACAATGTCTGGAACCAGACGTCTTGGCAGTATTGCTCTAGGGTTAGGACAAGGTATACCGTTGGAATCCATGGTATGTTCCCAAACTAAACATGTGGACTTTGGAATGCCATCAATATTGAAAAATACTAAAGGCTCTTTAGGTTGGGTAAAAATCTTTTCATACTGGGGTGATGTACCATAGCTGGTCACATGGTCTAGTCTTAAGAACCAACCATTTTCTGCATCTTGAACAACTAATTTCTTACTATCATTCTGTAAATTAGGATGACATATAGCCATATCATCGGTTACAGGATGAAGCTCGGAAGATTCAGATAGGATAAGATAATATTTTTCTTTGGTTTTTAGGTTTTCTCCTAAAATAATCTTACCATCTTTAGCAGTATGGGCAGGTTCAATCATTTCACTTTTACCACCGCCGGAAGCACCTTCATGCATAATAACAATTTCATTATCGTAAGGAGTAATAACTTTTACTGTAGATGCGTGGGCTGTAACCCATCCTTCCTCCTCACCAATATTTAAAAGTACACCATAGATACCTTTTTTTGCGCTGGGTCCTGGATAGAGGTTATAGGAGAATACCTCATGGATTTTATCCAAACGGTTATGGACCACAATCTGTTTTCCATCAAAATCTGTATGACGGAAGGGAGGGGCAAGATAAACAATTGCTTTTGGAGTAAAATCTTGATGTATTTCATCTATGTTTATAAAATACTGTAAATCAGCTAAGGCACAAGCAAAGAAAGCTGAGTTAGATGGTGCAATTAATAAGGAATCATATCCATATTCGTAACCACCAGATTTAAAAGGCAAAGCAATTAATTCCTGATCTTTTAGCCAGTCAAATGTTCTTTGACGAAGGGGCTCAAATTCTTTATTGTACTGTTCCTTATAAGTTGGCTTATCTGTATCCTTATCATCACCAATTACTAAGCTATCAGGATCACGGCGTCTCATATAATCTTCCAGATAATTTACTACAACACCATTCTTACATCTAGTGACAGTTGCTTCTATAATAGAACCTTGTCCTTCAACGTCATATGCTACTTCAAAATAGTCACAATCACTACTAGCAAAAGAAAGATCAATTAATTCCTCCTTAGTTTTTGGGAAAATAACATTTTTGCTTTTTTGTAAAATTTCTTTCACTTCATCGGGTAAATTTAATCTGTTTAAGTATTTGCTCATATTTTCTCCTTCTAGTAATTATATTTTGGTTTTATATTTTTTTATTAAGATTTTTTCAGGTACCAAATAATTGGCCTTAATTTATAGTATATATAATTAATATATATTAATCTGGACAAAGTTATTTGTTAATATACAGTATT
>JGI24707J26582_10002703_pt1 | contig 13154 bp, 11 predicted proteins | sample BioPla1DNA1_FD_26582 | JGI IMG/M metagenome (IMG submission 26582) | reverse complement strand
GGTTTTATTTAAGGTTGTGGGCTATAATGCTTATGGAATGGAGGAATATCAGAGATTTCCTATTGAAAGGGTTAGCATAAAGGAGGCTTTTAAAAAGGATAGGCAGCAACGTACATTTAAAGAAAAAGGCAGTGCTGTGATGTACTTTGATTGCAGGAAATCCGTTTTAAAAGGAGCAGAATTATGCTGTAATGATAAAATAGCTTTTAATACATCAATCTATAATATAGAAGCAATAGAAGAACATAAGCTTTCAGCAAGAAGGTCCTTTTTGAAAGTAAGCTTAGAAAGGGAGGGAGATTATGCACAGTATACTTGAGGCTTTAGCAAACCGTATAAGCAGCGAGCTAAAGCTTTTTCCAAAGGTGTATATCGATTTTATCCCTGAACAAACAGGTATTTGCATTAGATTTTCTGACATTGACTGCTATCAATGTGTGAATAAAGATAGTGTGAAATCAGTAAAGCTTATTTTGGAAATTAAGAATAAGGATGCTAAGCAAGCCTATATAATGGGAGAAAAAGCGTATAAGCTACTGCAAAAAGGAATTTTGGCAGAGCTTGATGAGGTAAAGGCACTGGTTTTGGGATGTGATAGTATTCCTGAAATAAGCAGAGAAGAAAGCATTGTTACATTAAGCTTAAAGGCAAGGGTATTAATCAGCAGGGAGGCTTTTTATGATTAAATTTGATGAATATATATTGCCCTCTGTTATTTCTTGTAAGGTGGAAAGATATGCTAGGAATGAAGATGTAAAATATAATGCAAATGGCGATATGATGATTGATATTGTGACAAGAAAATATAAGCTTATACTTGAATTTGCTCCATTAGATGAGGTGCAGACAAGAAAAATAATGGACTTTACAGAAAAAATATTTTTTGATGTAAGCTTTATTTGCCCACATAAAGGAGAGATAACACGTACGTTTCACGTAGAAAATGAGCCAATGAAATTTTTAAAGCATTTTGAAAATTCCTTTTATTTTGAAAACCTTGTGCTTGAGCTTGTAGAAAGATAGAAAGGAGTATAGCGTGTGGACAGTATCCGAGGGCTTTAAACAAAAAGCAAAGCAATTAGGCAGACATATTCAATGCAAAATTCATGTAGGTGATATGGTTTTTTATGATAATAGTATTATAGAATTTACTTTTAATGACATTGCACATGAAAATAGCTTAAGCATTGGTTGTGTTAATCCAAATAGATTTCACACTATTTTAATTTGTGAAGACGATATACCGATTGATTCAGTTGTAAGACCGTATATAAGCTATGATGAGGAAATAGAAAATGCTGAGTGGTGTCCTTTGGGTGTGTTTTACATTACAAATAGGTATAGAAAGAGAAATACAATTTATCTTACCTGTTATGATAAAATGAAGCTTCTTGAGGAAGAATTTTTAGTGCAGACAGCTTTGCCTGCTAAGGTACAAGATATTTTTAATGAGGTATGCGACTTTTATTCAATAGAAAATGATTTTGAAAGTAAATCTTATGTGGTAGGTTACTTGCCTCATGGTATAAAGGCAAGTGAAATAATTTCCTTTTGTGTTGGAATAAATGGATATTCAGCCAAATTTGATAGAGAGGGCAAGCTAATAATAAAGGATTTTTCAGTAGAAAGCGAAATTCTTACAAGAAATAATTATATTGATATTTCACAAAATCCCGGAAAGTATACGATACATGAGGTAATGTTTGATGCAAATTCAAAGGAAATTAAAGCAGGAGAGGGGGGAAAGTTGTCGAGGTTATTCTCAAAGAATGATTTTGCAAGTCAGCAGTCTGCAAACACTATCTTGAAAAAATACAAGGGCTTTAGCTACTTAAGTGGTGAGATAAAGTTCAAGGGCATACCTTATTATGAGGCGGGTGAAATGATATATGTTCAGGATAGGTATAGCGATGAAATATTGCCATTTGTTATAAGCGAGATTGAGTATACATACAAGGGAGGACTTAATGCCGTATTATTTTCAAAAAAGCTGTATGAGGAGGAAAGCTTTGTTCTTTTCAGCGATTTTAATATGTCCTTAGAAACGCTTTATAATGAGCTTGTTATGAAACAGATAAAGAAAACTAATGATGAAGATATATCTTTATCAACGATTGAAAAAAGTCTGGCTCAGCTTAGCGTTAGGGCTTTTAAGGACACCTTTGTCTGTATTAATGCCGTTGTAAATATTTACAGTGATGAGGATGTGCAGTTAAGTCTTGCTGTAAAGGTAAATGATATGAGAAAGCCTCTTGTAGGTCATTATAACATACAGGCAGGCACACAAAGTACTGTTTGCTTTTATCATTTGGAGGAATATTTATACTCAGGCGTTAATGATATAGAAATTATGGGGGTTTGTGAAAGCGAATCTGCATTAATTTATAAAGATGGAATGGAAATCACACTAACAGGACAATTTTTAGAAGGCTTAACAGGTATGGGAAAGCCACAAGCACAAGGCTTTGTGGAAATAGATAAAATACAACTAAATCAATATGGTGTAGAGCCATTACTATTGAAATGTACTAAGAATATTAGTAGCTGCACAAATGAAAATGCTTTTAACACCATATATAGCAATATTATAATTGAGGGTGAGGGAAATTTGATAAAAAATTTAGGTTATCAGGTAGATAGTATTATAGAATGATTTTGATGAAAGGATAGGAAATGTTAAAAGGAAAATCAACAATTCAATTATTTGATTCTGCCACAGGAAAGAAGGTTCATGAGCAGGAGGATAGTAATCTTGTTACAAATGCCTTAAATAATATTATTAATGCAAATTATAACATTACATCGGCAGGTTCAAATTTAAACTGGAGAATCTGGCAGGCAGCAACACCTATATATAAGAAATTATTAGGTGGGATATTATTGTTTGACAGCACGCTTGCAGAGGATAAGGATTGTGTAATAGCACCTAAGGATATTAATTTAATAGGAAATGCCGGTGGTACTTATGCGGGAACAAATACATACAGAGGCTCATATAATATCAATGAAAGCGGAGCAATAGAAAGTGGTTGGCGTCATGTCTGGGATTTTGCGACGGATAAGGCAAACGGAACTATAAAAAGCCTTTCTTTAACTAGCCTAGATGGGGGAAATTGCGGTATGCATGATTCTCAGGAAAANAGAACGTNTATNCAAGGCATAGAGAATTTTAATACTAACGATTCAGCTGTTAAAAATGTTTATAACTCAGATATATTTGATGTAAATGAGCATGGAATCTATGTATGTAATCCGGAAAATGGGATTTATATTTTTGNAAAATGGTCAAGTGAAAGCCTTATTATAACTAAAGTAGAAAATTTGATAAAGGAAGAGGGCATATCGCTTACTAGGGTAATTACAAAGGATAAATTAAGAGCCGGAAGAGTGATAGAAACAAAAACTATAAAGCTTCCTAGTATTTCAGTGACTAATATTTCTGGGAAAAATGTTGATATTTATATGCAAACAAGGGATATACAAAGAGGCGTTGAAGATGGCAAAGGAAATATCATTTTCTATTCATTTCGATACGATGTTGATGATACGATAATGTGTAATGTTTTAAATGTAAGCACACTTGAAATTAATTCAAATANAATAAAACTAAACAAAAAAATTCCTGTTACACAAAATTATTCTCCTGTGGGATTTTTCCATGAGGATAAAATATATGTAATTAAAGATTATGTAAATTCCGGTAATCAGGTTGAGGTATATACTTCAAATGGGAATTGGATAAAGAGTATAAAGATGCCCATTAATATAAACTCTGGTTTTGGGATTATAGATGATTGTATATATTTTAATGGTATGAATATTAAGTATAATCAAGTTGAAACAGAGCTGATGCCGACAGAGTTTAAGGAAAATTGGTATTTTAAAAAGTCCAAGGACTTGGGGCTGCCATTATTAATAGGGTCNGAGGAAAGAGATCAATCAAAGCCATATTTATTTGTTTATACACCTTATCTTGCTACTATTGATAATTTATCAACACCTATTATCAAAACAGAATCGCAGACTATGAAAATAATATATGATATTGTTCAGGCTTAAAGTTAAAATTTTTTTGGAAATAGAAAGGGTCAGAATATGAAATGGGATAAAATTATTTCTAGCATCACTGGCATCATAGGTGGAATTTCAGGCTATTTATTTGGAGAGCCGGATAGCTTTTTATATTGCCTAATTGCCTTTGTTTTAATAGATTATATTAGCGGGGTCATAGCAGCAGGGATAAATAAAGAGCTTTCTAGCAGAGCTGGGCTAATTGGNATAAGTAAAAAAGCTTTTATATTTCTCATAGTAGCTATGGCTAATATAGCGGATACAATATTAATAGGNGGAGAAAACGTTTTGCGTACTGCAGTAATTTCATTTTTTATAATGAATGAGGGTATATCTATACTAGAAAATGCAGATAAAGCAGGGGTTGGAGTTCCTCCTATTTTGCATAAGTTTATAGCTATGCTTAAAAATAAAGAAATTGATGAAAATAAAGATATAAATGATATTGATAAAACAAAATAACTTATATTTTAATCAATATCATTGCTTCGACAATGCCGTGTACTGATGACAAAGTATTAGAAAAAACACCACTAGATTTTGCATATTTATGCAACATTTAGTGGTGTTGTTCGTAAGTATCATAGGGGCAGACTTTGACAATAAGTATAAAGACATTGCTTTTGCAATGCCCTTATACTATCAAATTATGTATGGAAGTAAAAACTCGTATTAAAAAGTATATTTTTCTGCAGTAGCTTTTAAGGTAGCAGATTGATGTGCTAATTTTTTGCTTGCAGATGCAGCTTGTTCAGCAGTTATAGCAGTGGTTTTAACAACCTTAGTAATATTAGACATATTATAATTAATCTCTTCCAACTTATCTTTTTGTATCTCATTCATTTTAGCTATTTGAATGATTATATTGTCTATAATTTCTGCATTTTCTACTACTGTATTCAGCATTTTCACAGTGGAATTTACAATTTCTTCACCTGTTTGTACATCGGTGATTGAGTTTTCAATAAGCTCTGAGGTAGTTTTTGCCGCCTCTGCACTTTTTAATGCAAGAGTCCTAACTTCAGCGGCAACTACTGCAAAGCCTCTGCCTTGTTCGCCGGCTTTTGCAGCTTCAATAGCGGCATTTATTGCTAAAATTTTTGTCTGAAAAGCTATATCATCAATAGTTTTTATAATTGTACTAATTTCTTTAGAATTATTACTTATTTTTATCATAGCTTCCAGCATTTTTTTCATGCTATTATTACTTTTGTGTATATTGTTATTTGTTATTTTAGATACTTCGGTAGCTTCTTTTGAGCTTTTTACATTGTATTGCAAATGAGAAAGAATGTCGTTTATATTAATTGCAAGCTCGCTTAAAGAGCTTTCCTGTTCAACAGTGCCATTTGCAAGACTTTGTGAAACATCTGAAATGCTAATTGCATTTTCATCAATTTCTGAAGAAATATTTTTATTTTCAATCGTAATATTTATGATTTCTTTAAATATATTTTTGACCATAACCATTATATTANGATATATACCTTGATAATTAGATATTATTATATCAACATTAAGTTTTTTGTTTTCAAGTGCATTTGCAACCGTTTTAGAATCCTCGGCAATTAATAAGATTGATGATACAGCACTTTGCATAGCTTTAGCGACTTTTCCTATTTCATCATCAGTGTATACACTTTTCAGCTCATCTAGGCTTTGTGTATTTATATCGCCGACAGCTATTGAATTTGCTGTTTTTATTACTGATGCCAGTGGCTTTTTCACACGCTTTTTAATAATATAAAGCGAAGCTGTGCTTGAAAGTCCTATAAAAATACCTGCTGTTACAATTATGAAAAAAACATTTGTTCTTATCATTTTTTCAATATCTGAAATATCTTTTCCTGAAAAAATTACTCCCGTAACCTCTTCGCCATCTAATGAAAATATAGGAATATATGAGGTAATGTAATTCTTTTTTAGAATTTTTGTTGTTCCCGAATATTCATTTTTATCCTCAAATATAATTTTTGAAATATCATTTTCTAGTCTTGTGCCGACAGCTCTTTCTTCATTATCTTGAATAGTAGTTGAAACAATTGTATCCCCTTGGAATATGGAAAAGTCATCATTCATCAGGTTTTTAAGCTCATCGACAAAGTCGTTTTTATTAAATGATAAGCATGCTGAAACTGTTCCTATTACCTTATCATCTGAAGTAATTGGTGCATATGCAATTAAACAATAACCCAAAACATCATCAGCTTCAATAGTATATCCTACTGTATTTGAGAGGGCGGCTGAAAATGATTTTAGATTTGTTATATTTTCCTCATCTTCAATATCCATATTGCTTCTAAACAGTGTTTTTCCATCTTTATCTGAAATGATTAAGTCGGATTGATAGCTGTTTAGCATAACGGTTATTCTACTAAAGGTTCCATTTTCAATTGAAGAAATGACTTTTTTATCCTCAGCTAATTCCTTTGTTATTTCGATTAAAGCAATTCCTTTTTCTTTAATCTTGTTTTGAGCAAATTGAAGAGAATTCTTAGAATAACTTTCAATAAGCTGATTAATGGTATTATTTGAAGAAATAATTGCTGTCGATACACTTACAGTGACAGCTACGGCAACGGATATAATATTAAGAAAAACAAGAAGTTTACTAATGCTTATATTTTTGTTAAAGCTTATTTTTTTTATGTTTTTCATATATCGCTCTTTCAGCAGATGTTTTGCCTTATTATGACATTTAAATTTAAATTGCATAGCTATTTTAATCTACCGTATATTTTTGTTATAGTTTTTATTTCATTTGACAATCTGTTATTAAAAACATTTTCGCTGACACGCCACTCCCAGTTTCCACCGAGTGTGGATGGCATATTCATTCTGGCTGAGCTATCAAGATTTAAAAAGTCCTGAAAAGGTGCTATTGCTGTATCGGCTACGCTAGCCCATGCTGTTTTTATCATTGTATAAGCGATTTTGTTATCATTTCTCAAGCCTAAATATTTTTTACAAAAGGCTTTATCCTCAGGGCTAATTGATTTAAACCATCCTACACAAGTATCATTATCGTGTGTTCCTGTATATACTATACAATTTTTCTCATAGTTGTGGGGGAGATAATCACTTTCTTCCCTTGAATCAAAGGCGAATTGGAGAATCTTCATACCCGGATAGCCCGTATCACTTCTTAATTTCCTAACGGATTCTGTTAAAAAACCAAGGTCCTCAGCTATTATTTTTATATCACCTAATTTGCTTTTTAAAATATTGAAAAATTTAATTCCAGGCCCGTTTCTCCACTCGCCGTTTTCGGCTGTTTTATCACTTGCGGGTATTGCATAAAAGCTGTCAAATCCCCTAAAATGATCTATTCTAATAATATCATACATTTTTGAACAGGAAGATATGCGTTTTAGCCACCAAGAATAATCATCCTTTTCCATTTCACCCCATTTGTAAATAGGGTTACCCCATAATTGACCTGTCGCACTAAAAGCGTCGGGGGGACAGCCGGCGACTATCTTTGGATTTAAGCGTTCATCAAGCTCAAANATTTCGGGATTCACCCATACATCTGAGCTATCATGAGCAACATATATGGGAATATCGCCTATTATTTCAATGCCTTTTGAATTAGCATATTCTTTTAGCTTATTCCATTGTTTAAAGAAAATATATTGAGTAAAAATCCAAAATTCTATTTCATTTCCTAATATTTCTTTATAGTTTTTGAGTGACTCTGTGTTTCTGTGTTTTATATCATCATCCCATAGAAACCATGGTTTACCTTTAAAATATTCCTTCAAAGCCATAAATAAGGCATAATCTATTACCCAATCCTTATTCATCTGTTTGAAATTGTTTAGTTTTACATTATATATACTTGTCCTTTTCTTAAAAGCAGTTTTTAATAACTTAAAGCGCTTTACATATAGCAAGCCGAAATTGACTTTATTTGGGTTTTGCTCGCAGTCGTATAAAACTGCCTCATCATTTGATACTAATCCTTCCTCAATTAGATGGTTTATATCAATGAAATAGGGGTTTCCTGCAAATGTAGAAAAAGATTGATAAGGTGAGTCGCCAAAACCAGTAGGACCTATGGGCAGTATTTGCCAATATTTTTGTCCTGATTGCTCTAAAAAATCCACAAATTTATATGCTTCTTCGCCAAAAGTACCTATTCCATATGGAGAGGGAAGGCTGGAAATATGCATTAAAATTCCACTTGCTCTGATATTAATTCCTCCTATCTAATTAACCTTTTACAGCACCTGCAGTAACGCCTTTGATTATATATTTTTGACAGGTCAGATAAAAGATTATTATTGGTATAATTGTTAAAATAAGCATAGCCATCATTGCTCCCATATCCTTAGAGCCATATCCGCCCTGAAGATATTGTACAGCAATAGGCAAGGTTTTGTATTTTGAATCTAATACAAGATAGGGTAGTAAATAGTCGTTCCATATCCACATTGTATTTAAAATAGCTACTGTAATGGAGATAGGCTTCATCATGGGGAATACGATGAGGAAAAACATTTGAAGGGGGTTGCAGTTATCCATTAAAGCAGCTTCCTCCACCTCAATAGGAATAGATTTTGCAAAGCCAAAAAACATAAATACGGACATACCGGCACCAAAGCCTAAATACAGCAGAACTATTCCCCACGGATTTCCTAATTTTAATGTATCTGATATTTTAGACATTGTAAACATAACCATCTGAAAAGGTACAATCATAGAAAATACAAAAAGATAATATATAGTTTTTGTAAATTTATTCTTTATACGTGCAAGATACCAGCCAGTCATAGAGGTGAAAATTACAATTAATCCCACCGAAAAAACAGTAATAATTAATGAATATATAAAAGCGTTTATAAATCCTGTTTTCTGAACACCGTTTATATAGTTAGTTATTCCTGAAAAGGTTTCTGCATTTGGCAGGCTAAAGGGCTGATCAGAAATATAAAACCTGCCTTTAAAAGAATTTATTAAAATTATTAAAATGGGCATTACAAATGNTAGGGAAAGTAAAGAGAGGATAACGGTTAATATAGAATTAATAATTTTTGATTTTTTCTTCATTTATAATTCCTTCCTTTTTAAATATCCTTTTCCTTAGAAGATGTAAGCTTAAGCTGTAATAGTGCAACAAAACCAACTAGCAATGAGAATATTACTGCTTTTGCTTGACCTACACCTTCATACCCATTTCTTCCGTAAAAGGTATTGAAAATATTTAGTGCCAGCATTTCGGTTTGTTTTGAAGGCGCACCGTTTGTCAATGCTAGATTTTGATCAAATAATTTAAATGAATTTGTCATAGTTAAAAAAGTGCAGATTCCTATTGCAGGCATTACAAATGGAATTTTTATTTTTAATAGCATTTTAAGAGGGGAGGCGCCATCAACTTCAGCGGCATCTAAAGTTTCTCTAGGTATATTTTGTATTGCAGCGATATATATTACCATCATATAACCTATCATTTGCCAATTTGTTAAAATCACAAGTCCCCAAAATCCGTATTTCGGATCGGTTGTAAGTGTTGCAGGAATATTTCTTAAAATACCGTTAAAAATAAGCTGCCAGATGTATCCTAAAATTATTCCTCCTATAAGATTAGGCATAAAAAAGGCTGTCCTAAAAATATTAGTACCCTTTAAGCCTCTTGTAAGAAACAAGGAAAATATAAAGGCAACAACATTTACGGATATTACAGAAAACAGCATGAATTTTATTGTAAACCATAATGAATATAAAAGTTCGTCCTTACTTGCAAAAGCTTTTATATAATTGCTTAGACCGACCCATTTTGCATTTGTTACAGTAGTAAATTCAGTAAATGATAAAAAAATGCCTGATATAAAAGGGATAATAAATGCTATTATAAATATGATAAAGGTCGGAAGCACGAATATGGGAAAGAAGCGTTTTATAGCTTTTTGCATAATATCTACCTTTCAAATAATCTTTATATAATGACTATGTAGTGTGTGAATTATCAGTGATTGGAATTAGATTAATTATCAAAAATTTTATATAAAAGCCGGTTGAGCCAAATTGTATGCAAAACCGGCTTTTATATTTATAAACTATGAACTATTATGAACTATAAATAACTATTATAAAAAACTAAAGNTTNTTAGGATTTTTCATTTTTCCANTGATCCTTTGTAGTGGAAACAACATCATCCCANGATTTGCTGCCTTGTACGTATTCTAATAAAGCAGCACCTACATTATCCTTGAATTCTTGACTTGGGAAAGATGCAAAAGCCCAAGGAATTGATGTTACACCATCCTTTTCCATCCATGAAAGAAGCTCTCTTGCTAATGGGTCAGAAGGTTTTTCGTCATCACTGAATGTGTCAAAAGGTGCGATAAATCCAAGCTTATTAGTAACATAATCTTTACCCTTTTCACTTGAGAATAGCCAGTTTAAGAAATCAGCAGCAGCCTTNTGCTTGCTTTCAGAAACATTTTTATTAATTGCAAGATAGTTTTCTGTTCCAACACATAGACCCTGAGAGCTGTCGCTTTCGCTGCCTGTGTATATAGGGAGGAATTTAATGTTCTCGGATGTTGTAACGTTTCCGTCTACGCCATTGATTTGAGACCAAGCCCAGTTACCGTTTTGAACCATTGCTACATTTCCAAGTGCAAATTCAGCCATGGAATCATCAACNGACTTACTACCTAATAAAGCCTTGTCGGTGATAGAATTATTGATATACAAGTCAAAAATATTTTTGAAATTATCAGAATATTTAAAGTTTATTTCCTTAGTGTCAAGACCTGCTAAAATTGTATTATCAAAGCTGGTATTTTCTTTGAATTCCATGTACATTGGAAGGTTTAACAGGTGAGTTTGCCATCTCCAGTCTTCACCGGGGATTAGAGATGTGGATGCAAATACGCCCTTTATACCAAGCTCATCCTTATTTGCAGTCATATCCTCTACAACAGCCTTTAGTGTATTAAAATCTTTAATTTCTTCAGCTGAAGAAATTGATACAGTTTTTTCAGAAAGAGCAAAATATTTTTGCATAATTTCGTCATTGTAAATAATGCCATATCCTTCAACAACATAAGGGATACCGTAAACACCATCGCCGCTTGTTACAGCAAGGCTTTTATCAGTAAGATGCTGATATATTTCAGTATCCTTAAGGTCAAGGCAGTAATCCTTCCAGCTTTCATAGCCTACGGGACCATTAATTTGGAAAATTACAGGTGCATCCGTCTTAGCAATTTCACTCTTTAGGGTTTGTTCATATGTACCGCTTGCAGCTGTGTTTACCTTTACGGTTACTCCTGTTTCTTCTTTATAAACTTCAGCAATCTCTTCATAAATTTCTGCGATTTCCGGCTTGAAGTTCAGAAAATATATTTCTTCATCAGAATTTGTTTTGCTATCTACATCACTAGAGCTGCTGGAATTTGATTTTTTAGAGCTGCTGTTTGATTCATCGTCGGATGCTTTACAAGCAGTTAGTGCTGAAGCAGCAAGTAGAGCAGATAATGTGACTGCCATGAGTTTTTTAAGTTTTTTCATAACTCCTCCTATTAAATATACGGAATTAATTTTATAACAAAAGAATTAAAATAGCTTTTGTTATATATTGTGTTTGAAATTAAATTAAGAATAAAAATAGTTATAATCATTTTCGAAACTTATTTCGGTAACGTTACCAATGCTACTTTTGAAGTATATCACAAAACAGGTGTTTAATCAAGTGATTTTTAAAAAAANAGCATTTTATAATATGAAATGGTTTCGAAATTGTGCAGTTTTTACAATCTGAAATATTAATATTTTTTTAACAAAAAACCCTCCGAATGTCGAAGGGTTTTTATTATCTTGCTAAATTTTGATTAAGCCTTATTTTTTTTGCGTGAAGCTAGGATTCCAGCACCAGCAACTAAAGCAATAGCTGAAATTACAGCTATGTCACCAATTCCTGTTCCTGCATTTGAAGTATCTTTATCGTTTTTACTGTCATCTTTTGTCTCTTCAGTTTTTGCGGGTTCAGTGCTAGAGTCGTCAGCATCATCCTTAGGTCCTTCAGTAGCAAATTCTTCTACACCCTCAGTTACCCAAATTTCAGCTTTTCCGTCCTTAATTNCTTCAATAAAGCGGTCGTCNCCGAAAGTATCTTTTGCTTCCCAGTCATTAAGTCTGATAATAAAGCCAGCCTTTTCAACAGCGGAATCAAACTCAATAACAGCTACTTTACCAAAGGAATCTTCTTTTGTAAATTCATAAGCAGCACCTTCGCCGCCATCTGGCCAGCACCAAATATTCCAACCATCATAATCGCCATTGTTACGCTTGTAGTGGATAGTAACAGTTGTTTTCCCTGCATCATCAGCCATAATAGACATTGGTATAATGCTAAATGCCATAACTAATGCAACGAGCGATGAAATAATTTTTTTAAACATTTCGAAACCTCCTAGAATTTAATGAGTTAATTTATACATGCTATGTAAGCAATTAAATAATATCATGCATTTTTATAATTTGCAATAGCTAAAACAAAAATATAGCACTTAAACAATCAAAATCAGCAAATTCAATAAAAATATTCACTCTGTTTTGTATATAAATATCATAAAATTATATAGTTTCGAAATATATTTGCATATTATAACTAAAGTATATGTAAACAAAGTTATGGTGACTTGAATTAGTACTTCTAATAAATTAATAATTTTTCAATAATACTAGCAAGTTTAATCTATAAATTTTACAATTAACAAATATTAGTTTGATAAAACGATTTTCGAAATAATGATATTTTTACTTAATTTTTATACAAAATATGATTCAAATATTTATGCATTATCATGAATTTACTATTATTTTTCAAATATCAGCGATTATGTATTGCATTTTGGATAGTAAATTGATATTATTATGTTACTTAGTTAGTTGTTGTATTTTAATTTAGGAGGGTTATTATGTTTCGAAAAACTTTAGCTGTTTTTTTAGTTTTTATGATGGTNTTTAGNTTTATACCAACAGGATATATTGATGCTGCCGATACAAGCAGTGAAACTACTTTAATAGTCCATTATAAAAGAAGCAATTCTGATTATGACAATTGGTCTTT
>JGI24707J26582_10002701_pt1 | contig 13165 bp, 11 predicted proteins | sample BioPla1DNA1_FD_26582 | JGI IMG/M metagenome (IMG submission 26582) | reverse complement strand
AGGAGCGGCTTATGCCGGCGCAAGATCTATGGTGACCATGAAGCAGGTGGGGCTTAATGTTGCATCGGATCCTCTTATGAGCCTTAATTACGTAGGCATAAAAGGCGGTATGGTTATTGTTGTAGCTGATGACCCGGGACCTATATCTTCTCAAACCGAGCAGGATACACGTCATTTTGGGAAATATGCAAAGCTTGCTGTTTTTGACCCGTCAACACCTGAAGAAGCTTATACAATGATTGCCGATGCTTTTGATTACTCTGAAAAGTATGGCCGTCCGGTATTATTCAGGCCTACAACCCGCGTATGTCATAGTTGTGCGTCAGTTGAAATATTAGACAATATACCCGGGAAAAAGCCTGAAGGCTTTGAAAAGAGCAGCAGGTGGGTTATCTTTCCCAAGTTGTCCTATGAGAATAAAATAGTTATCGAAGAAGACCTGAAAAGAATGAACGATGATTTTTCCGGGTACGAAAGGAATTTCATTTCAGGAAGTGGTAAAAAGGGTATTGCGGCAGGAGGAGTAAGTTACTGCTATGTTAAAGAAGCTATAGAAAATTTATCTGCCGGGTGTAAACTCCTTAAAGTTTCAACCACACCTTTTCCACAGAAACTTGCTCTGGAATTTCTTAAAGGTTTGGATGAAGTACTTGTTATTGAAGAGCTTGACCCTGTTATTGAAAATGAACTAATAACCCTTTGCGGAATTCACAATTTGCGGGTAAAAATAAAGGGTAAGCTCACAGGCCACATAAAAAATGCCGGTGAAAATACGGTAGATAGCGTATTTTCATCAATAATGGATTTTCTGGGTGAAAATACGGCCGTGACAACTTCTGTTCCTTCGGATAATCCTCCCGAGCTTCCTGTTCGCCCGCCGGTACTTTGTGCAGGATGTCCTCACAGAGCGTCGTTCTTTGCAGTTAAGGAGGCAACCAAAGGCTTAGATGCCGTTTATTCAGGGGATATAGGCTGTTACACCCTGGGCAATGCAAAGCCCCTTAACATGGTTGATACGTGCCTGTGTATGGGTGCAGGAATAACCGTTGCGCAAGGACTCCACAGGGTTGAACCTGATAGAATAAACTTCGCATTTATAGGTGATTCGACCTTTTTCCATACAGGAATTCCCGGTATCATAAATGCTGTTTATAACCAGACCGATATTATTGTAGTCATTCTTGATAATTCCACAACTGCTATGACAGGTCAGCAGCCTCATCCCGGAACAGGGAAGACAATGATGGGAAGCATTTCGGAGGTTATTAGTATTTATAATGTGGTTTCAGCATTAAATGTCTCAAAAATCGTAAAAGCAAATCCCTTTGATACAGAAGCTGCAGAAGCGGCTGTGAATGCCGTTATAAATGAGCGGGGTGTAAGGGTTATCATATTTGAAGCTCCTTGTATTTTTGTTTCCAAAGGCAAGGATAAATATGTTGTAAATTCTGATAAATGCACAGGATGCAAGGTTTGTATAAATAAGCTGGGATGCCCGGCTATTGAGATGGATGGGAAAAAGGCTAAAATCAATGCCACCCTCTGTACAGGATGCGGAATATGTTTATCTGTATGCAAATTTGGGGCTATTGGAGGTGAGCGGAATGACTAATCTACTGATAGCTGGTGTTGGAGGACAAGGTACGGTTCTTGCTTCAAAACTGATTGCAGCTGCTGCAATGAATAAAGGCCTGGATGTGCGTACTACTGAAACCATTGGAATGGCGCAACGCGGAGGCTCTGTAGTAAGTCATGTCCGCATGGGCAGAAATGTACACTCGCCTCTTATACGCCCAAAAAGGGCACAGGCAATTATAGGGTTTGAACCGGCTGAGGCAGTAAGAATACTCCACTATCTTTCCGGGAATGGATTGATGATAGTCTGTGATACTGCAATCAAGCCTGTCACGAGCTCCCTGAGCGGAGATACATATAAGGTTTCTGAAATGACAGATTATCTGAAGAATAACGTTAAGAGCCTTGTAATTATTGATGGGGAAAAACTTTTAAGAGAATGCAGAAATCCAAAAACACTAAATGTAGCACTTTTAGGCGCAGCAGTAGAAAGCGGTGTATTTCCTTTTGGCGCTGACGATATGAAGGATGCCTTGCAAAATACACTGCCACAGCGGTTTATAGACATAAATCTCAACTCATTTGAAATTGGAAGGAGAATATTTAATGAAACCCGAAATGCTGGATAAAATCAAAAAAGCTATTAAAAACGCAGTAAAAGGTGACTTCTACAAGCAGCGCTTTAAGGATATTGACATTGACAGTATTAATTCTAAAGAAGATTTTGAAAAGCTGCCGTTTACAGACAAAAATGACTTGCGGGAAGCATATCCTCTGGGTCTCCAGGCGGTTCCGGACGAGGAAATCGTTCGTATACACTCATCCTCAGGTACAACTGGAACCCCCGTAATCATTCCTTATACAAAAAAGGATGTTGAAGACTGGGCAATCATGTTCAAGCGTTGCTACGAAACTGCTGAAATAACCAATCTGGACCGTATACATATTACCCCGGGTTATGGATTATGGACAGCAGGAATCGGATTCCAGGCAGGTGCTGAGCTATTGGGAGCTATGGCTGTTCCAATGGGCCCCGGTAATACAGATAAACAAATCAGAATGATGATAGATATGAAATCAACGGTACTCTGTGCTACCTCTTCATACGCGCTTTTACTTGCGGAAGAAATCGCAAAGCGCGGTTGTAAGGATGAAATTCATCTTAAGAAGGGCGTAATTGGTTCGGAACGCTGGGGTGAAAAAATGCGCAAGCGCATTGCCAATGAACTTGGAGTGAAGCTTTATGATATATATGGATTAACTGAAATCTACGGGCCGGGTATTGGCATGAGCTGCAAATATGAATGTGGAATGCACATGTGGACCGATTATATCTATTTTGAAATAATTAACCCCAAGACAGGAGAGCTTTTGCCTGATGGAGAAATGGGCGAGCTTGTTATTACAACACTATGCAAAGAAGGAGCTCCCCTTATTCGCTATCGAACCCATGATCTTACCAGATTACTGCCGGGTAAATGTGAATGCGGCCTTGACTATCCCAGAATTGACACAATTCTAGGGCGTTCTGACGACATGGTAAAGGTTAAGGGTACAATTATTTATCCTAGTAATGTGGATTCTCTCCTTGCTACTATTGACGGAGTAAGCAGCGAATACCAGATTATGATTGACCATCTATACGGGAAAGACATATTAACACTGTTTTTTGAAACACCTCTTGAAAAAGGGGAACAAACCAAAGAGCTTGAAAAAACTGTTGAGCGGGAATTCAAGGCAAAAATCGGGATTACTCCTATAGCTAAGGCGGTTGGCATGTTTGAATTACCCAGAAGTGAGAAAAAGTCAACCAGAGTGTTTGATAATCGATATTAGAGTTGTTTAATGATACATTATAATGATAAATAAGGTAATTGGCTGGCTGGTATGCTGACAAATATCAGTTATTGTTCTGCTTCACTTTTATGCCATCCAGCATTACCTTAAAGTGCGAATGAGCCTGAGTCTTTAAGTCAAAGTCGGGATACCGGATGCACCATTCATAGCTAAGTCCCCTTATAGCCACTACAAAATGCCTGGCTAGTTCATTGACCGACAAAGATGATTTGAATTCCCCCCGGTTAATACCATATTCCAATACATCAGTGAACATTTGATACAGTTCTCTGTTAAATCCTATGATGGAACTCATATCTATGTAATCGGTTAACAATAATTTATATACAGTTCTCATACTCGTATATCCTATTGTGTCGATAAGTGTGGTTGTAATCTTATCGATTAAACCCAGCAGCAAATCTGAGGTATCTGTATCAGGGGGAAAAGATTCTAAAAAAGCCCGGTAATCAGTGTCAACTTTACTGACATAATTAGATAAAAAGGCGGCAATCAGTGCATCCTTGGATTCGAAATATATATAAAACGTTCCTTTTGCAACCCCTGCCTCCTCAACTATTTTTTCTATAGTAACTTCTGAAAAATCATAGCGTTTGAACAAATTGGCCGCTGAATCAAATAATTTTTGCTTTGTTTTTTCACCTTTTTTGATTTTTCGATATGTTTCCTCACGCTTACTCATTATAAACTCCTTTAATCTAATCAGGATAAAGTATGCCATATAATAAATTATTACGTGACTAAAGCGGTATCATCCTGTTTTATTCATCGTATTATAATATTTGTAAGAATACAAGGGATTGAGAGCAATAAAAAGACGATTGAAAAAGCTTTGTGTAAAGGGTGGATATAGTAAAACGTGCTTCCTCAAGACGGTTATATTGACATACACATCCCCTGCAATCCGGACTCTCTGTCATGTCTATGGCAATGTCATTAACTTTTTTCCAGAAATGTGTTGATTTTATATCATCAACAGGTACATACTTATCATGATATTCTGGATTAGCTTTTGTATCATTACATTCTTTCATCGCAAAACTCCCTTAATAGTCTTTTTCTCCGACAATTTTCTCCTGATACATAATATACATTTAGGTCGAAAGTCGTTACCGATTAAAAGAAATAATCCAGATAAACAGGTTGGTATTATGTAAACAGATATGAAGTTTCTTACAGTATATCAATTGTAAAACAAAATGAGCTTCCTTGATTTAATGTGCTTTCAGCCCATATTTTACCCCTGTGATAATCCATGATTTCTTTTGCTTTAGCAAGTCCAAGACCACTACTTTTCAGGGATGAATTACGGAATCTATTGAACTTTCTCTAGTTATATATAAAGTACCACAAAAACCATTCTTCATATGTTTAAAATAAAGGTTGAAATAATAGAACTAATAGGCTATAATTAAAGCANATAATGTATACAATATACATTATCCAAACATTGATAGCTTGTCAGGCTTTGAGTTATGAGAATTTATCGATAATATTTTAACATAGATTGGAGGACGTTTTATGTATAAGAGTTTTAACAAGGGAAAATGGAACTCTACAATTGATGTNAGAGANTTTATTCAGAAGAATTATACTCCTTATGACGGAGATGATAGTTTTTTAACAGAGCCTACAAAAAAAACACTGGTGCTCTGGGCAAAGGTTAAGGAATTGATGGAACAGGAGCGGGCAAAAGGCGGAGTGCTTGATATAGATACTCATACCATCTCTACTATTGCATCCCATAAACCCGGATATATTGATAAGCCAAATGAAGAAATTGTAGGTCTTCAGACAGATGAACCTTTAAAAAGAGCCATTATGCCATTTGGTGGAATCAGAATGGTTAAGACCTCTCTGAAAGCTTACGACAGGGAAATGGATCCCGCTGTCGAGAATGTATTCAAATACAGAAAAACACATAACGACGGTGTGTTCGATGCATACACTGATGAGATGAAAAAAGCCAGACATACGGGTATAATCACAGGATTACCGGATGCATACGGAAGGGGAAGAATCATTGGGGACTATAGAAGAGTTCCCCTCTATGGTGTGGATTTTCTTATTGAACAGAAAAAAGAGTCATTAAAAAATTACGTTTTAGATATTATGAATTCTCCTGTAATCAGACAACGTGAAGAAATAAGCGAGCAGATCAGGGCTCTTACGGAGCTAAAGGAAATGGCTGCGAGCTATGGATTTGATATAAGCAAGCCTGCATCCGATACAAAGGAAGCTGTACAGTGGTTGTATTTTGCATATCTGGCAGCTGTTAAAGAGCAGAATGGTGCTGCAATGAGCCTTGGAAGGGTCTCAACCTTTCTTGATATATATGCTGAAAGGGATTTGAATGAAGGAAAATATACAGAGAGTGAAATTCAGGAATTTGTCGACCATTTCGTAATGAAGCTCAGAATGGTTAGGTTCTTAAGAACACCGGCATATGATGAGTTGTTTTCCGGCGACCCTACCTGGGTTACAGAAGCTCTTGCAGGCATTGGCGTTGATGGAAGGCATATGGTTACAAAAATGACATATAGATTTTTGCATACCCTTACAAACTTAGGGTCTGCCCCGGAACCAAATATGACAGTTCTGTGGTCTCCAAGACTTCCGGAAGTCTTTAAACAATTCTGTGCAAGACTTTCTGTAAAAACTTCATCTATACAATATGAGAATGATGATTTGATGAGGCAAGAATTTGGAGATGATTATGGTATCGCCTGCTGTGTATCTGCTATGAGAATAGGTAAGCAGATGCAGTTCTTCGGTGCCAGAGCAAATCTTGGGAAGGCATTGCTGTATGCTATTAATGGTGGTAAGGACGAAATAAGCGGTGAGCAGGTGAGCCCGGCATTTGCACCGGTTACTTCAGAATACCTCGACTATGATGAAGTGATGGAGAGATTCAACACAACCATGGATTGGTTATCGAAGCTATATATAAATACACTAAACATTATTCATTACATGCATGATAAATACTGCTATGAAAGAATAGAAATGGCGCTTCATGATGAAGAGATTCTCAGAACATCAGCATGTGGTATTGCAGGGCTGTCAGTAGTAGTTGACTCATTGTCCGCCATTAAATATGCCAAAGTCAAGCCAATAAGAAATGAGAACGGTCTTGTTGTAGATTATGAGATAGAGGGCGAATTCCCTAAGTTTGGTAATAATGATGACAGAGTGGATTCGATTGCTGTTGACCTGGTAAAGAATTTCATGAATAAATTAAGCAAACATAAGACTTATAGAAACAGTAAGCCGACTATGTCAATATTGACAATTACATCAAATGTTGTGTACGGAAAGAAAACCGGTAGCACCCCCGATGGAAGGAAGCGTGGCGAGCCATTTGCTCCCGGAGCAAACCCGATGCACAAGAGGGATACAAAGGGATGTGTTGCGTCAATGGCATCTGTAGCAAAGCTTCCATATGAATACAGTGAAGATGGAATATCCTATACATTCTCCATTGTTCCTGCGGCATTAGGCAAAACAGAGAGTGAAAGATATGCTAATCTGATTGCTCTTATGGACGGTTATTTCAATGAAGGCGGTCATCATATCAATGTTAATGTGCTTGACAAGGCAGTACTGCTTGATGCGATGGATCACCCTGAAAAATATCCGCAGCTGACTATAAGAGTCTCAGGGTATGCCGTTAACTTTATAAAACTTACAAGAGAGCAGCAGCTGGATGTAATAAACAGAACTTTCCATGAGAGATTCTAACACGCATGACATTGGCTAAAGGTTCAAAAGGGTGTATTTACAGCAATGACATTAAGCCCGTCGAAGAATCAAGAAGAAAGGGGTGTGGCAGTATGGAAGGATATATTCATTCGGTTGAAACCTATGGGACTTTAGATGGACCAGGAATCAGATATATTGTTTTTTTGCAAGGTTGTGTGTTAAGATGTAAATTTTGCCACAATCCTGATACATGGCGGTTAAATGCCGGGAAGAAGCAAACTGTCCACGAATTAATGGAAGATATATTGAAATATAAAAATTTTATTAAAAGCGGAGGTATGACTCTCTCTGGAGGGGAGCCTCTGATACAGTCTGATTTTGCAGCTGAGCTTTTTAAAGAATGTAAAAAACATGGAATTCATACAGCAGTAGATACCTCGGGAGCCATACCTCTAAGTGCATGCAGGCATGCGATTGATGAAGTTGATCTTGTTTTATTGGATATTAAGTCTATTGATACCAGTAAGGCCAGGAGCCTCACTGGCCAGGGCAACGAGAACGCATTAAAGCTTCTGGATTACCTGGAGCAAAGCAAAAAAGAGGTTTGGATACGGCATGTAGTCGTTCCGGGTATTACAGAGACCTATGACGATATAGAAAAAATGGCCGGGTATCTTTCCAAATATAGTGTCATCAGCCGTGTTGACATTCTGCCATTTCATAAGATGGGCGAATATAAATGGGAAGAATTAAATCTGAAATATGAGCTAAGCGATGTTCAGCCTCCGAAAAAAGAATCCATATTAAAAATAAAAGACATATTTAGAAAATACAATCTGAATGCTGTTTAATACTATTTTAAATTTAGTTATCCAAAATCTTATTTTGTGACAGCCCCATCCCTGATATACAAATGAATAAAAGGGAGGGGGCTGTTTATCAGTTCCCATTATTCTAACATCAGGTATCAAATATAAAGAACTAAGAAACAATAATGCCGGAGGTGTTTTCCATGATCTCACGTAAATCGGTAATTACTTTCGGCATGGTTGCTATTCCTATCGCAATGTACACAGCAACTCAGGACAATGACATTCGTTTTAACCAGCTTCATAAGGAGGATAACAGCCGTATCCGGTATAAAAAAACCTGCGGTCACTGTGGCAAAGAAATTAAGTCTGAAGATATAGTAAAAGGCTACGAATATGATGATGGTAAGTATGTAGTTATTACTGATGAGGAAATTGAAAAAATTAAGACCGAAAAAGAAAAATCAATCCAGATTTTGCACTTCGCCCAGTTGAATCAGATTTCGCCTGTCTACTATAATAAGACATATCAGGCCATACCGGAGCCCGGTGGAGAAAAGGCTTTTGAATTACTTCGCTCGGCTCTTATGTCGGAACAGAAGATAGCAATTGGTAAGGCTGTTATGGGAACAAAGGATACTCTTATGGCTATAATTCCACGGGAAGATGGAATGATTATTGCTACCATGTTCTATGCTGATGACATAAAAGAGCTACAAAAGCCGTATTCAAAACCAAATGTGTCCGAGGAAGAAAGTAAAATGGCAAAACTTCTTATTAATTCTATGGACACACCATTTGATCCTGCAAAGTATAAAGATGAATATCAGGAGAAGCTCCGCATGCTGATAGAAAGTAAAATCTCCGGTAAGGAAGTTGTTGCAGAAAAAACCGACGGACCGGGTAAAGTAATTGACCTTATGGAGGCTCTCAAGGCCAGTGTAGAGAAGGCAAAAAAAGAAAAGGCAATAGTATGAGATATGAAGGAAACGCTAAGTGAGTATAACCAAAAAAGAAATTTTGAAAATACTGCTGAACCGGAAGGTTTTGCAGATAGTTCCGATGAGCAATTAAGATTTGTTGTCCAACATCATATTGCGAGCAAAGACCATTTCGATTTTCGTCTGGAGTGGAACGGAGTCCTTCTAAGTTGGGCTGTCCCCAAAGGCCCATCCTTTAATACAAAAGAAAAGAGACTGGCGGTAAAGGTAGAGGACCATCCACTTGAGTACAGAAACTTTGAGGGGAATATCCCAAAAGGGGAATATGGCGGTGGAGTGGTGATGCTCTGGGACGAAGGTTTATGGGAACCATACGGAAATGTGGAAGAAAGTCTCAGTGAAGGTGTATTGAAGTTTGTTCTTAAAGGCAGGCGTCTTAAAGGGAAATGGGCTTTGATCAGGCTGAAAGATAAAGCAGGAAAGACAAAAGATAATTGGCTTTTATTAAAAGAAAAAGACGAGTATGCAAAAACTGAAACCGGAATATCTGATTTTACCACCAGCATCAGAACAGGGCGGACCATGGCGGAAATAGAAGCAGGTAAAGAGAAGGGATTTATTAAGAACCCATTCGACAGTGCCCGGGTACAGCTTGCAAAATTAGTAAGCGAAATTCCCGGTGATGACAATTGGATTTATGAAATGAAATATGACGGTTACAGGATATTGGCCTTTGTGGAAGGGAACAGCGCAAGGCTAATTACCAGAAACGGAAACGATTACACAAAGCGGTTTTTTACTATAGGCAATTCATTAATAGATTTAGCTAACGGAAAAACCATGGTTTTGGATGGCGAAATGACAATTATAGATTCAACAGGCAAGACTAATTTTCAGGCTCTCCAAAACTATATGAAAAATCCAAAAGGCCAAACCCTTACTTATATAGTCTTTGATTTGCTCGCGTTAAATGGAGAAGACCTTCGGAATAAACCCCTTATTGAAAGAAAAGAAAAGCTGGAAGAATTAATGAAGGATGCTCCTAAAAATCTATATTATAGCCGGCATGTCAGGGGGAACGGTAAGGAAAGCTTTATTGCAGCCTGCGAGGCTGGCATGGAGGGGATAATCGGGAAAAAATATGATTCGATATACAGTGGTACGCGAAATGGTGACTGGATTAAGCTAAAATGTGATAAACGCCAGGAATTTGTCATAGGAGGATATACTCTTTCAAACAAAAAAACTAAGGGCATAAGTTCGCTTCTCCTTGGTGTTTATGAAGGAGAAGATTTGATTTATGCAGGACGCGCAGGCACAGGCTTTAACAGACACAATACCGAAGAACTCACATCAAAATTCAGTGGTCTTAAGACAAATAATCCGCCTTTTATCAATCCGCCAAAGTCAAGGTCAAATGAGGAAATCACCTGGCTTGAACCAAAGTTGGCAGCAGAGATTAAATTTGCAGAATGGACAGAGGAAGATCAGTTGAGACAAGCAAGCTTTAAGGGTTTAAGAGAGGACAAGAATCCAAAGGATATAAAAAGGGAATCTTCAGGCGGGGAAGCAGAAAAGCATATGGATTCTGACAAAAACAACAGCAGCAATATCATTATCAGTGGTGTAAAAATATCAAGCCCTGAAAAAATAATTTTTAACGATCCGGAAATTCGTAAAGAAGATGTTATAAGATATTACGAAAGAGTATCGGAGCGTATGCTGTCCTATGTGGGGCACAGAATACTCAGTATTGTACGGTGCCCAAAAGGAGTATCGCAGACATGCTTTTATAAGAAGCATCCCGGTCCCGGCAGCAAGGGAATCATTACCATACCTGTTTCTACAGGAAGCGGAGAAACAGAAGAATACTTTTATATTGATAATAAATCCGGACTTATATCGGAAGCCCAAATGGGTACACTGGAGTTTCATACCTGGGGAAGCCGTATTGAAGAGCTTGAAAAGCCAGATATGATGGTATTTGACCTGGATCCGGATGAAGGAATGGATATTGAAAAGGTTCGCCAGGGTGTAAGAGATATTAAGAGTATTCTATCCGAGCTTTCTTTGATTTCTTATCTCAAAACCAGTGGTGGAAAAGGCTATCATGTGGTAGTACCTATAAATCCATCCGTTAACTGGGATACATTTCACGATTTTGCAAGAAAAGTCGCCGAGGTTATGGAGCAGAAATGGCCTGACCGCTATACCAGCAATGTCAGAAAAGCTAAGCGGGCGGGCAAAATATTTATCGACTGGATCAGAAATGCCAGAGGAGCTACCAGTATTGCTCCCTATTCACTAAGAGCAAGAAAAGGTGCAAAGGTTTCCATGCCTATCTTTTGGGATGAGCTTGATACCATAGCTCCTGATGGTATTAATATGGAAAACGCACTTTTTAGGATAGAAGGCGATGACCCATGGAAAGATTTTTTTAATACTGATCAAATGCTTAGATAATAGAGAGCGTATCAATTAAATTGTCGCCTCGGAAATAAAGAATTCGGAAAGGCGGCATTTTTTTTTATTAAGTTATTGACATATGCCGGAAACAAGATATAATAAAAATAGATAAATGACATATGTCATAAATTAAAGGGGGTGAATATTATGCCAAGAAGAGATGGTACCGGTCCGATGGGTGCGGGAGCATTGACTGGAAGAGGTTTGGGACCTTGCAGGGATAGTAATACGGTAAGACCCCGTAATGGCTTAGGAATGAGATTGGGGCTAGGTTGCAGACATGGTTTCGGGCGTGGTTATGGTAGGAATTATACTCTTAATCGTGCTTATACAAGAACAGAAAAGGAGATACTGCAAGACCAAAAGAGCATGTTGCAAGATCAGATCGAAGCAATAGATAAGCAATTAGAGAACTTATAACAACAAATAGGATAACCAAAGGACGCTTTGGTTATCTATTTTAGATTGAGGTGACAGAGATTATGGCAAGACCGAGGAAATGGAGAAAAGTTTGTAGTTTACCTGAAAATACTCGTTTTGGACCTCTTGATACATCTACTGATAGCAATAATTATATAAGAATGACAGTGGATGAATATGAAACTATAAGGCTTATAGATTTGGAGGGCTTTACTCAGGAAGAGTGTGCCGGAAGTATGAATGTAGCTCGTACTACAGTCCAAGGCATTTACATTGAGGCAAGGAGAAAGTTGGCCGAGTCATTAGTAAATGGAAAAACACTCTTAATTGAAGGTGGAGAATACAAACTATGCAATGGCCGTGGAGAAGGTTGCGGCCGCGGTTGCCATAGAAACAGGCGGGGACGGGGACATGTTTTTAAAAGTTAAGAGGGAAGGTGCTGAATAGGAGGATTTTATTATGAGAGTAGCAATGCCGGTGGATAAAAAAAATATGGATTCAAGCATATGTGTTTCTTTTGGACGCACACCATATTACTTGATATATGATACGAATACCAAGAAGAGCGAATTTATTGATAACAGTGCTGCTACAAGTCCGGGAGGCGCAGGAATAAAAGCTGCTCAAATATTAGTTGATAAAAAGGCTGACATCGTTATAACACCGAGATGTGGTGAAAACGCCGCAAATGTTCTTATATCGGCTGATATAAAAATTTTTAAATCAAATGGTTCATCAATTAAGGGTAATATTGATGCATACGTATCAGGAAAGCTTAATTTGCTGGATGAGATTCATCCGGGATTTCATAGGCATGAAAATGGCTTTTAAGTGAACGGAAATAATTAACATACTATTTATGAAGAGTAAAATCAAGCATTTTGCGTTAAGAATGGAGATTAAGATGAGGATTGCTGTGCTTAGCGGTAAGGGCGGAGCAGGAAAAACACTTCTTTGTGTAAATTTAGCTGTTGTTGCAAAAAAATCAACATATATAGATTGTGATGTAGAGGAGCCAAACGGCCACCTGTTTTTTAAACCTCCCATTACCAAGGAGAAGGAAATATCAATAAAAATTCCAGAAGTGGATAAAGAGATATGTAATGGTTGCCGTAAGTGTGTTGAATTTTGCAATTATAACGCGCTTGCCTATGCAAAAGATAAAGTAATTGTTTTCGACGAAATCTGCCACTCCTGTGGTGGCTGTATGATTCTGTGTCCTGAGAAAGCCATATCTGAGAGAGATAAGGTAATTGGAAAGATTAAAGTAGGAAGTTTTGAAGAGGTTATGGTACTTACGGGAATTTTGAATACTGGTGAAGTTTCAGGCATACCGATTATAAATGAACTCTTATTAGAAAACAGACCAGACAAGAACAGGACAATTTTTATAGA
>JGI24707J26582_10002696_pt1 | contig 13178 bp, 19 predicted proteins | sample BioPla1DNA1_FD_26582 | JGI IMG/M metagenome (IMG submission 26582) | reverse complement strand
GCTCTGGGCTTGCCTGATAAATAAAGTTGAACCACTTGTTCTTTAAATGTTTTAGTAAAAGTTCGGCGTTGTCTTTTTGTCATTTTATTATCTCCTTTTAATATCTAAAGAACATCCCCTTCAATGTGAGTTGGATGTTTTATTTTTGTACAACTTAACGTTTTCAGTGTATCATCCTCATGTATCTAACTAACACTGTCTCATTACTTTTCCAAAGAAAGGATTTGATAGTGTGGCATACATAAGAAAAAGAGGAAGTTCTTATCTTGCACAGGTTTCTCTATACCAAAATGGAGAGCATAAACGTCTCACGAAAACATTTAAGAAAAAATCAGATGCCGAACTTTGGGCTCTGGAAGTAGAATTAGCTAAAGGTAGTGGAAAACAGCTTGCTAATCGCCTAACAACCTTTGCAGACTTCTTTGATAATTGGATCTACATTGTTAAACAAAAAGATGTTAAGGAAACAACTTTTCAAAACTATGTACAAGCTTCTACAATCATCAAAACGTTATTCGGCGACATACAGCTAAAAGACTTAAATGATATTGTTGTTCAAAAGAGAATAGACGAGTATGCTGAAACTCATTNTCGTAAAACAACACATGAATTACTGTTAAAGATCAAAACAGCATTACGTGATGCCTATTCTCGTGGCTATATTGCTAGCGATTTCGCAGGACTTGTTAAAACAAGAGGAGTAAATCCTCCGAAACGTAATCGAGCATTATCTATTACTGAGTTTAAAAAACTTCGGAATTACGTCCTAAATAATTCTGACAATGAATTTAACATTCTTNTATTATTAGCATTAGAGACAGGTATGAGACGTGGGGAGTTATTAGCAATTCGTCCTGAAAGTCTCTATGAATACGGCATTCATGTAAGACATTCAATTAGTCCAACATCTACAGACACTTCTTTAAAAACAAACAATGCTAAACGGGATATCTCCATTAATAAGAGAGTATATGATCTTTTGCAAAAGGTTCCCGTGAAAGATAATGGTTACATCTTTTCTTTTGATGGTTTTAAACAGTCTGAACGTCTAACTGCACTGTTAAAAGATGTCGGAATTCCTAAAACGACTTTTCATGGTTTACGCGACTCTCATGCATCATTTTTATTTGCTCAAGACATTGACCTCGTCTATGTATCTAAACGTTTAGGTCATGTAAACATTCAAACAACACAAAACTATTACCTTGAATTGATGCCTGAAAAGAAACATGAACAAGAAGAAGATGCCTTAAACTTATTAGACTCGTTATAAGAGAACATAAAAAAGCACCGACATTTCTGCCAGTGCTTTAAAGTGAATTTTATCATTGTATCTAAATTTGCATCAACTTGCATCAAAAAGTGCATGCAAACCATTGATATGACAACATTTCTATTAACGTTTTGAGAATTGTGGTGCACGACGAGCGCCTTTAAGACCGTATTTCTTACGCTCTTTCATTCTTGCGTCACGAGTTAAGAATCCAGCGCTCTTTAATGAAGGGCGGTATCCTGGGTCAACTTCTAATAACGCACGCGCAACGCCATGACGGATTGCTCCAGCTTGTCCTGTAAAGCCTCCACCATGTACATTAACTAAAACATCATAACTACCTTCAGTTTCTGTAGTTACTAATGGTTGTTTAATAATAGTACGAAGTGTTTCATATGGGAAGTATTCTTCCGCATCACGATTATTTACAACGATACGTCCAGTACCAGGGACTAAACGTACACGAGCAGTTGATTTTTTACGGCGTCCAGTTCCGTAATATTGTACTTGAGCCACTATTTATTACCTCCTTTATATTATCCACGAAGTTCGTAAACTTCAGGTTTTTGAGCATGGTGATTATGCTCTGCACCACGATAAACATGTAGTTTTTTAGCCATTTTGCGACCTAGTGGGCCTTTTGGTAACATCCCTTTGATTGTTAGTTCTAACATTCTTTCAGGAAATTTCTCACGCATTTCACCAGCTGTACGTCCTTTAAGTCCACCTGGATGTCCTGAGTGACGGTAATACATTTTATCATTTAATTTATTTCCAGTTAATTCAATTTTATCCGCATTTACAATAATCACGTGATCGCCAGTATCCACATGAGGTGTGAACGTTGGTTTATGCTTACCGCGAAGAATTGCTGCAACTTCACTTGCTAGTCGACCTAGTGTCTGACCTTCAGCATCAACTACAAGCCATTTACGTTCAACATTTGCGTCATTTGCCATGTAAGTTGTACGCATACTTATAACCTCCTAATTTAACATTAAAGTCATATCAATTTTAATTTTTTATTGGTATATTTTAAATTTCTACACAATTAACTTTCCGGGGCTAATCGTGGGATAGAAATAAAATGCCATAGATCATTTTACAACAAACTACTATCAAAGTCAACACTTCGACTAAGTTTTATCAAGTATTTATTGCTTATTTCAACTATTTAAGATCATACTCAACAGCATTTAAATATAACCCTTGTGGCGGGGCTGTTTTACCTGCCTGTGTACGATCCTTACTTTCAATAATCCTTTTTATATCAGTTGCTGGGCGCTGGTGCAAACCAATCTCTATTAATGTACCTACAATAATACGGACCATATTGTAAAGGAAACCATTTCCCGTAACAGAAAAGACAACCTTATTATTTACTCTTTGACAACTGGCATGATAAATTGTTCGAATCTTATCACCTTTAACATAACTATTTGCTGCACAAAATGCAGTAAAATCATGTTCTCCTATTAAATCTTGCAAAGCTTGATTCATTAAGTCAACGTTTAGTCTTTCCTTAACATGGGCGCAATAATTGATCTCAAATGGGTTAGCATCGGCACTATTTAAAATCGTATAAATATATGTCTTTTTAATCGCGTCAAATCGAGCATGGAAATTCTCAGATACTTGTTTCACATCGAGAACGACAATATCTCCTGGTAAAAGTGAATTCAACGCCTTCTTCCAATTCGATTCAGGAATATCTAATTCACTATCGAAGTGAATCACTTGTCCATAGGCATGAACACCGGCATCGGTTCTTCCAGATGCTGTTATTTTCACACATTTCCCTTTGTGCATCTTTGTTAACGCGGCTTCAATAACAGCTTGTATTGTTAATTGATTCGGTTGAATTTGATATCCTGAATAGTTTGACCCATCGTAGCTTATAATTGCTAAATAGCGCATTTATTGTTCTCCTTTACTGCCTTAACACAAATAGTCCTATTAATGTAATTCCAAATAATAAAAAAGCATACCAATCAATCCGCATTATTTTTAGTTCCCTAAGCTTAGTTCGCCCTTCACCACCTTGATAACCTCTTGCCTCCATCGCCATGGCTAGCTCTTCTGCACGTTTAAACGCGCTAACAAATAAAGGGACCAATAATGGCACTACAGCTTGAATTCGTTCCTTAATTGGGCCTGTTCTAAAGTCAACACCACGAGATGCTTGAGCCTTCGAAATTTTATCAGTTTCTTGCATGAGTGTTGGGATAAATCGCAACGAAATTGACATCATTAAAGCAAGCTCATGTACTGGAAATTTCACTTTCTTTAATGGGTGAAGTAATGATTCAATCGCATCCGTAATTTCAATTGGTGTCGTTGTTAAGGTTAATAAAGACGTAACCAAAATGAGTAAGAAAAAACGTAATGAAATAAAAAAACCTTGTATTAGTGCCTCTGAGTATACTCGAAAACCAAATACACTAAATAGAACGTCTCCTTCTTTCGTCACAAATAAATGTAATGCAAATGTAAATACAATTAAAAACCAAACTGGTGTTAATCCTTTAGCAATATATCGTGCTTTAATTTTAGTTAAAAGCGCACTTCCAAATGCAAATAACGTAAGCCAAGCGTAGCTTAACAAATTATTTGCGAAGAACACAAAAATAATAAAAGAAAATATAATGATGATCTTGGTTCTCGGGTCTAAACGATGTACTTTCGAATCGCTTGGGATATATTGTCCAATGATGAGTGAGTTAGCCATTTTGTTTCACCTCTTTAAGAGCCCTAACAACTTCAATTGCTAATTGATCAACTGATTGATTATGGTACGCAATCTCAATGCCAAACTTTTCTTTAAAGTCTTGTAAGAAACGAATGATTTCAGGAGTATCTAATTGAACGTGTTCCAGTTCAGTACTCTTAACAAAAATCTCCTCAGGCTTGCCTTCCATTTTGATTTGACCAGCTTCTAAGATAATCACATGGTCTGCATATTTTAATGCATCTTCCATACTGTGCGTAACAAGAATTGTCGTTAGATTTCTACGTTTATGAAGATCATAAAACATTTCCATAATTTCTTGTTGTCCTTTTGGATCAAGACCTGCTGTTGGCTCATCAAGTACTAATACACTTGGTTCCATCGCTAAAATACCTGCAATCGCAACACGACGCATTTGGCCACCACTTAAATCAAAAGGTGATCGGTCTAATAACAGTTGAGATAAACCAACAGCATTCATCACTTCAGGAATACGCTTTGCAACTTCCTCTTTGCTTACACCAAAATTTTCAGGTCCAAAAGCAATATCCTTTTCAATTGTTTCCTCAAATAATTGATGCTCGGGATATTGAAATACAACGCCAACCTGTCTCCGCAACTCTTTAATATCTGCTAGTTTCTGATCTGCTCTAATCACATAGTTACCGATCTGAACCTCACCTTGTGTAGGCTTAAGCAAACCATTCAAATGTTGGATTAACGTTGATTTCCCCGAACCAGTATGACCAATAATTGCAACATATGACCCTGACTTAATCGAAAAATTCAAATCCCTTAACGCCTTATACTCAAAAGGGCCATTAGGTTGATACGTATAGCTTACATGCTTAAATGATATGTCCATAGTTCATCCAACAACTCCTTTTGATTTATTGGTTGTGCGTTAAAGGGTATATCTTGTTTCTTTAAGGCATTAGCAAGTTTCCCAACAAAAGGCACATCTAAACCAATTTGTTGCAACGCCTGTTCTTCTGCAAATAAAGCTCTAGGGGTTGTTTCTAACCAGACTTTACCTTTGTTCATAACCATGACACGGTCTGCGGCAACAATTTCGTTTAAATCATGAGTAATAGTCACTAAACTTAATTGATTAGTCTGTGTCAGATCATTTACTGTTTGGATAATTTCTTTGCGTCCCTTCGGATCAAGCATAGCGGTAGCTTCATCTAAAATAATGACATCTGGCTTAACTGCAAGAACACCAGCGATCGCNACACGTTGTTTTTGCCCACCTGATAAACGATGTGGTTCATGTAAATAATAATCAGACATGCGGACTGCAGCTAAACTTTCATCAATTGCTTTAATCATTTTATCTCGATCTACTCCGCGGTTTTCCAAACCAAAAGCGACATCATCGCGTACTGTTGTTCCAACAAACTGATTATCGGGATTTTGAAATACCATACCAACTTTTTTCCGAACTTCCCAAACAGTCTCAGCGGTCAGCTTNATNCCGTGGATAATAATCTCGCCTTTATCGGGAAATAATAATCCATTCATTAATTTTGCAATTGTTGATTTACCTGATCCATTATGACCGATTATGGCAAGCCATTCATTCGATTTTAGCTTAAAGCTTACATCTTCTAGTACCCACGGTTGTTCTTCCGAATACCGAAAGTATACATTTCGAAATTGAATCTCACTTTGACTCACTGATATCCCCCCATATTACGACAAAAATTTCCCGGGAAATATATTAATCGGGAAATATATTCACAATTTTGAAAAAAATCACCTTATTAGCCACTTAAATCGACTTAATACTCATTAGTAGAACATTTGGGCTAGTAAATTGAGATAAGGAACTATACTTGTTATATATTTTAACATATTTAATAACTGTTAGACGAATGTTCTAAACGCCTTGATATACCGAGTAAAAAAGCAAAATGAACCTATCCATGTTCCCTATTATCTTCTACTGAGGCAAATATTGCAAGGTTATTAATTCAACAGAAACGGGATAGATATCAGAAAAAATATACGATACAAAAAAAGGGCTTGGATTTATCTCTAGTAGAGACCTTATCCTGCCCTTCATTTATCATATGAAGTTTAAACTAACTCAATGATCGCCATTTTCGCACCATCACCCTTGCGTGGGCCAAGCTTTAAGACACGTGTGTAACCACCTTGACGGTCTTCATAGCGTGTAGCGATATCATTAAATAATTTTTGAATGACATCTTCAGTTTCGTTTGCTTCTTTTCTGTATAAGAATGAAGCTGCTTGGCGACGAGCATGAAGGTCTCCGCGTTTACCTAATGTAATCATTTTCTCAACTACAGAGCGTAATTCTTTAGCTTTAGCTTCTGTCGTTTCAATGCGCTCATGAATAATTAAATCTGACGCAAGATTTCTTAGTAATGCTAGTCGAGCATCAGTTGTTCTTCCTAATTTTCTAGCCATCGACTACCCCTCCTTCTTCGGATTCTGTCTCGATTAAGATGACTAATCTTCAGTTCGTAAGCTTAAGTCTAATTCAGCTAATTTGTTCTTCACTTCTTCAAGTGATTTACGTCCTAAGTTACGAACTTTCATCATATCATCTTCTGTTTTTGTTGTAAGCTCTTGTACGGTGTTAATTCCCGCGCGCTTCAAACAGTTATATGAACGTACAGATAAATCTAACTCTTCGATTGTCATCTCTAGTACTTTTTCTTTTTGGTCTTCTTCTTTTTCGATCATGATTTCAGCATGTTGTGCTTCATCAGTTAAACCTACAAATAGATTTAAGTGCTCTGTCAGAATCTTCGCACCTAAAGAAACTGCTTCTTCTGGGCGAATGCTTCCGTCAGTCCACACATCTAATGTTAATTTATCAAAGTTAGTGATTTGACCAACACGTGTATTTTCAACTTGGAACGTTGCACGTGAAACTGGAGTAAAAATCGAGTCAACTGGGATCACACCAATCGGTAAATCGTCATGATTATTAAGCTCGGCTGGACGATAACCACGACCAACCTCTGCAGTCATTTTCATGCGAAGTGCCCCGTTAGATGCTAATGTTGCAATGTGAAGATCTGGATTCAGAATCTCAACGTCACTATCATAAGTGATGTCAGCAGCTGTTACCACACCTTCACCTTGCACATCAATTTCTAGCGTTTTAACATCTTCTGAATAAATGTTTAACGCTAGTTTCTTAAGATTAAGAATAATAGTTGTAACATCTTCAACTACACCATCAATTGTTGAAAACTCATGTAGGACTCCGTCAATCTGTACAGATGTTATCGCAGCACCTGGTAAGGAGGACAGAAGAATACGACGCAGGGAATTTCCAAGAGTCGTACCATATCCACGCTCAAGCGGTTCTACGACAAACTTTCCAAACGTAGAGTCATCATTGATGTGTACAGTTTCAATTTTCGGCTTTTCAATTTCGATCATTTATAAAAACCCTCCTTTGAACGTCGAAAGTGAGGTTAGACTAATGATAGTCTATCCAACATTTCTTTAGTAGGCAGTGTTGTTTCTGCACTATCTTCTATTCGTATATTTTTTGTCTGTCAGTTCCGATCTGGTTGAGACTGTTAAAGCTAGACATTGTATAACGTACTACTTTTAACGATCATAATCCATTATAGACATGCTGACAAATTCTATACGGATAAAATTATACACGGCGACGTTTTGGTGGGCGGCAACCATTGTGAGGAACTGGTGTTGCATCAACAATGGCAGTAACTTCTAATCCTACTGCTTGAAGTGAACGAATTGCAGCCTCACGACCTGCACCAGGACCTTTAACTGTTACTTCTAATGTTTTCATGCCAAAATCTTGTGCAGCTTTAGCTGCTGTTTCAGAAGCCATTTGAGCTGCAAAAGGTGTAGATTTTCTTGAACCTTTGAAACCTAGCGCTCCTGCACTACTCCAGCTTACAGCATTACCTTGAGTATCAGTAATTGTAACAATTGTATTGTTAAATGTTGAGTGAATGTGTGCAATACCTGATTCTACAGTCTTTTTCACACGTTTTTTACGTGTATTTCTTTTCTGAGCCATTAGATTGGTTTACCTCCTTTGTTAATTACTTCTTGTTAGATACCGCTCGGCCACGGCCTTTACGTGTGCGTGCGTTGTTCTTAGTATTTTGACCACGAACTGGTAAGCCACGACGGTGACGTAAGCCACGATATGAACCGATTTCTACTAATCGTTTGATGTTTAGAGAAACTTCACGACGAAGATCACCTTCAGTTGTGTACTCATTTATGATAGTACGAATACGGCCTAATTCATCTTCAGTTAAATCACGAACTCGAGTATCTGCAGATACATTTGCTTTTTCTAAAATCTTTTCCGCTGTTGAATTTCCAATACCATAAATATATGTTAATGAAATTACGATGCGTTTTTCACGTGGAATATCCACTCCTGCAATACGTGCCATATAGATCGTGCACCTCCTTATTGTTTAGCCTTGCTTTTGTTTATGCTTTGGATTCTCGCAAATTACCATTACTTTCCCTTTACGACGAATAACTTTACATTTTTCGCATATTGGTTTAACAGATGGTCTTACTTTCATCTTCTATACCTCCTCTATTATCGGAGTTAATTATTTATAACGGTACGTAATACGTCCTTTAGTTAAATCATATGGAGAAAGTTCAACCGTCACCTTGTCTCCTGGTAAAATACGAATGAAGTGCATACGAATCTTACCTGAAACATGAGCGAGTACGGTATGACCATTCTCTAATTCCACTTTAAACATGGCATTAGGTAATGTGTCAATAACAGTACCTTCTACCTCAATTGCTTCTTCTTTCACCATCAAGTTGATCTCCCTTCTTTAAATCAGTCACTTAATTAGACAAACCTCGATATAGCGTACGTAGCTTACCGTTTGTAACGCGACCAGTTCCTAGAAGGCTATTTGAACCTTGGGAGAAATGAAGTGTGATGGAATCATATGATTGAAATGTTGCTTCTTTGGTCGATCATACTTCCGTTTTTCTCCGTCTAAAAGCAACTCACCGCTTTTATCTTCTTGCCGGCTGCTAAAAGCTAACTGAATTGCTTCTCGTCCTTGTAAAATCATCAAACCTTGACTTGTTATCGGACGCGACTCCGTATCATTCAAACATGATCACCTTCATTTAAACTCTTGTTACCCATTTATGCCATCAAAGTTAATTATTTGATGACACGTTATGATAAAGTTTAATTTTACCATATGAGTCTACTGTAATCAATTAACAGCAAATGGTTAAGATAGTTACATTAGACATCATACAATAAACGTGCTATATCGTTAGTACAATGACTGACGTTTATTCACATCAAATCATCTAATGCACTAATAACATTTATCTTAACGTTTGAAGCTTTTTGTCTACATCTTCAAACACATCATTTATATCTTGGTCACCATTTATCGTAACAAGGTTACCCTTTTCATGATAAAAATCTAACAATGGTTGTGTCTGTTCCAGATTAACTTCGATTCGATTAGCAACTGTTTCCGGTTGATCATCTTCTCGTTGATTAAGTGTTGCACCATCATGGTCACAAGTTTCAGCAACCTTTGGTGGGTTAAAGATGACGTGATAAGTAGCACCACAAGTTGGACAAACACGACGTCCTGTAAGTCGATCAAGTAATTTATCCTTTGGAACATCGATATGAACAACATAATCGATTGGCGCATTTAACTCAGCTAATAGATCTTCCAAAGCCTCTGCTTGTTTAAGCGTTCTTGGGAATCCATCTAATAGGTAGCCATTTTTACAATCATCTTTACCTAATCTCTCTCGAACTATTCCGACTGTGACTTNATCAGGAACAAGCTCACCTTTATCCATAAATGACTTTGCTTTTTTTCCAAGGTCTGTTCCTTCTTTAATTGCTGATCTAAACATATCTCCAGTAGAAATATGAGGAATTTGGTATTTTTCTATTATCTTTTCTGCTTGCGTTCCTTTACCAGCACCTGGAAGGCCCATTAATATTAAGTTCACTGCAATTCCCCTCGCTTTTTAAATTNTTCAGTAAATCATAACTGGTTTACTGGTTTATTTAATAAATCCTTTATAGTGACGCTTGACTAGTTGACTTTCTAATTGTTTCATCGTTTGGAGAGCAACCCCTACGACGATAAGTATGCTAGTTCCACCAATTTGAATTGATTGTGGTAAGTTAGCAACTCTACCAAGGAAAATTGGTAATACAGCAACTGCAGCCAAGAATAGTGCACCTACAAAAGTTAAGCGATACAATACAACNGTTAAATATCTNTCTGTTCTCTTACCAGGTCTAATCCCCGGAATATATCCGCCTTGTTTCTTTAAGTTATCTGCCATTTGTTCAGGGTTTGACTGTACAAATGTATAGAAATAAGAAAATGCAATAATTAAAACGACATAGATAATCATACCGATTGGTTGTGTATGATCAAAAATAGTTTCAATTGTATTTGCGAAATTTCCATCAAAGAAACCTGCAATAGTCCGTGGTGCCATGATAAATGACACAGAGAAGATAACTGGAATAACACCAGCAGTATTAACTTTCAGTGGAAGGTGTGTTGATTGTCCACCAACCATTGAACGATTCACCATACGTTTAGCGTATTGAATAGGAATTTTGCGGGTTGCTTGTTGGATAAATATAACTCCAACTGTAACACCTAAAACAACTAAAGCAATTAATGAAACAATAACAACGTTTAGGAATAGCTCATCACCTACGTGAGCTCCGAAGTATTGCACAAATAATTGGTTCATTGTATTAGGAACTGCAGCTACAATACCTGCAAAGATAATAATTGAAATTCCATTTCCTACTCCATGTGCTGTAATTTGTTCACCGAGCCACATCAAAAAGGCAGTTCCCGCTGTTAATACGATAGCAATAATAATAAACTTTGCTGCACTAGGGTCAGTGATTAATCCGCCGCCTGTCATCGCATTAAAACCGATTGCCATTGCAATAGCCTGAATGAATGCCAGCACGATGGTCACGTAACGTGTTACTTGTGCTAACTTACGTCTACCCATCTCACCTTGATTCTTCCACTCTGTAAACTTAGGAACAATATCCATTTGTAATAACTGCATAATGATTGAAGCAGTAATATACGGCATAATTCCCATCGCTAGAATGGAGAAGTTCTTCAATGCACCACCACCAAATGTGTTAAGGAATCCAAACACATTCTGTTGGTCGTTCATAAACTTTATTGCTGTTCGATCTGTAAATGGAACAGGTATAAATGTACCTATCCGGAAAACAATTAGCATAAGTAATGTGAAGATAATCTTACTTCTGATTTCCTTCACACGGAAAAAATTGGAGATTGTCTGGAACATTAGATCACCTCAGTTTTACCGCCCGCTTTCTCTATCGCTTCTTGAGCTGAAGTAGAGAATTTGTGAGCTTTTACAGTAAGTTTCTTTTCAATCGTACCATTTCCAAGAACTTTAATGCCAGCTTTTACTTTACTTACAACACCAGTTTCAAGTAAAAGCTCAGGTGTTACTTCTGTACCTTCTTCAAATCTGTTTAATGTTGATAAATTAACAATAGCAAATTCTTTACGGTTGATATTCGTAAACCCACGTTTCGGTAGTCTTTGGAATAAAGGTGTTTGACCACCCTCAAAACCTAATCTAACTCCTCCACCTGAACGTGCACTTTGTCCTTTATGTCCGCGGCCAGATGTTTTACCATTGCCAGAAGACATACCGCGCCCAACGCGATTGCGTTGTTTACGTTTTTGTGATGGTTTCAATTCATGAAGTTTCATGCGAGCACCTCCTCTTTGCGCTATGATAATTACAATTCTTTAACCGATACTAAATGTGATACTTTATTAATGATCCCTCTTACCGAAGGTGTATCGTCACATACAACGGATTGATTAATTTTGTTTAATCCTAAGGCTTTAACTGTTTGTTTTTGAGTTTCCGTTCTGCCTATAACACTGCGCACGAGGGTAATTTCTAACTTATTAGCCATTTGATTTCCCTCCTTATCCTAACAATTCATCTACTGTTTTACCACGTAGTTTTGCTATTTCTTCTGCTGGTCTAAGTTCACTTAAACCTTGAATTGTTGCGCGAACAACGTTAATTGGTGTGTTAGAACCTAATGACTTAGATAAAATATCACCAATTCCAGCTAATTCAAGTACGGCACGAACTGGTCCACCTGCGATAACCCCAGTACCTTCTACTGCTGGTTTAATTAAGATTGTACCTGCACCGAAACGACCAGTTACTTCGTGTGGAATTGTAGTTCCAACAAGTGGTACTTTAATTAAGTTTTTCTTGGCATTGTCTANTGCTTTTCTAATTGCTTCAGGTACTTCTTGTGCTTTACCAGTACCAAGACCTACATGACCGTTTTTATCGCCTACAACAACAAGTGCAGCAAAACGGAACGTACGTCCACCTTTAGCAACTTTAGTTACACGGTTAATTGTAACTACTCGTTCTTCTAAATCTAATTTATTCGGATCGATTTCTAAACGCAAAATGTGTCCCTCCTTCTATAATTAAAATTCAAGACCCGCCTCACGGGCAGCATCTGCTAGAGTTTTTACACGTCCGTGGTATAAATATCCTCCACGATCAAAAACCACAGTCTTNTAACCTTTATCTAACGCACGTTTTGCAATTAATTCTCCAACAAGTTTAGCGGCATCAATATTTCCAGTGAATTTCTCAGTGTATTCTTTATCAACTGTAGATGCACTTNCTAAAGTTTTACCATTGATGTCATCGATTAATTGCGCGTAAATGTGTTTGTTTGAACGGAATACGTTTAAGCGTGGACGTTCTTCAGTACCAAACAAGTTTTTACGAACACGTAGATGTCTCTTTTTACGCACAACATTTTTATCAAGTTTTCTGATCATCTTGGTCTCTCCTTTCTGTCTCGAACTAAACGACTTTACAATTTGAGGCTAACTAGCTTTACTTAGCTGTCTTACCTTCTTTACGACGTACATATTCACCTTCGTAGCGAATACCTTTACCTTTGTAAGGCTCTGGCTTACGAATTGCACGAATCTTAGAGCTGATTGCACCAACAAGTTCTTTGTCAATTCCTTTAACAATGATCTTTGTGTTAGTTGGTACTTCAATCTCAATACCTTCTGGCTGTTCAATCTCTACTGGGTGAGAATATCCAGC
>JGI24707J26582_10002693_pt1 | contig 13187 bp, 8 predicted proteins | sample BioPla1DNA1_FD_26582 | JGI IMG/M metagenome (IMG submission 26582) | reverse complement strand
TCTGTTAAACAGCCACCGGAAGGACCTCCCGTTTGAACAGCCTTAAATTTCTTCCCATCTTTAATACCTCCACCAATATCAAAAATTACTTCTCGCAAGGTAATTCCCATAGGAACCTCAATAAGACCTACATTGTTTACTTTTCCTGCTAAGGCAAAGACCTTCGTACCCGGAGATTTTTCTGTTCCAATCTTCTTAAACCAGTCGGCTCCTTTTAAAAGAATAATAGGAATATTGGCAAATGTCTCTACATTGTTTACGTTTGTAGGTTTTCCCCAATACCCTGATTCTGCTGGAAAAGGTGGTTTGGTTGTAGGCTCTCCCCGTTCTCCTTCCATGGAATGAATCAGAGCGGTTTCCTCTCCACAAACAAAAGCACCTGCTCCATATTTAATTTCAATATGAAAATGAAAATCGGTTCCTAAAATATGATTCCCTAACAATCCATACTCTTCTGCATCTTTCATTGCTTTTTTTAATCGCTGTATGGCCAAAGGGTATTCTGCACGAATATACACTTTTCCTTCATCGGCTCCTATGGCATACCCACAGATGGCCATGGCTTCAATAATGGAATGGGGATCTCCTTCTAAGATGGATCGATCCATAAAAGCTCCTGGATCTCCTTCATCTGCATTACAAACAACATATTTTTTGTCTGAAGAACTTTTCCTCGCAAATTCCCATTTTAACCCTGTTGGAAAACCTCCTCCTCCTCGTCCACGAAGACCCGATTTCTTAATTGCATCAATCACCTGTTCTGGTGTCCATTCTGTTAATGCCATGCCCAATGCATGATATCCATCTCTAGCAATATACTCATCAATATTGGTAGGATCAATAAATCCACAATTTCGAAGAGCAATCCTCATTTGTTTTTTATAGAAATCCATGTGTTTTGAATCTTCAATGGTTTCTTTGGTACCTGGATCTTTATATAATAATTTTTTAACTTTTCTTCCCTTTACAATGTGTTCTTCCACTATGATTTTTGCATCATCCGGTGTCACTTGTACATAAAAGGTATTGTCAGGAAGAATCTTAACAATGGGACCCTTTTCGCAAAAACCAAAACAACCTGTTTTTACAACCTGTACTTCTTCTTCCATATGATGTTCTTGTAAGCATTGAATTAAATTTTCTACAATTTTACCAGACTCTGCTGAAATACAACCAGTCCCTCCACAAACCAGCACATGCATCTTATAGTTGGACATATAAACCCTCCTCTGTTCTTAGTCTTCAATCCCCTTATGGGTAACAGGTATGATTCCGTCTAATAATTCTCCCTTTTTAATATATTTTTCTATGATGGCTTGTACTTTCTTTTCGTCTACCTCACCAAATACAATGGGCTCTTTCCCTGGTATACGTACTTCTACTGTAGGCTCTGCATAACAATATCCCATGCACCCGGTTTGGGTCACAACAACGTTGTCTAAACCTTGATCTGCTATTTCATTGATAAAAGCATTCATAACGTTTCTTGCTCCTGCAGCGATCCCACAAGTAGCCATGGCTACCCGTACTTCTACCAGTTTTTCAATATGATCTCCTTTTTCTCGAATATCCATTCGAGTTAACACTTGCTCACGAATTTGTTTTAATTCCTCAAAGGATTTTATTTTCGACATACAGATCCCCCTTTTATTGATACTCTTTTAAAATATCCTTAACCATCTCAGGTGTTACACGTCCGTATACTTTTTCTCCAACCATAACAACAGGAGCTAAACCACAAGCACCTACACATCGTAAGGATAAAAGCGAAAATTTCCCATCCGGTGTTGTTTCACCCACTTCTAAATTTAATTCTTTTTTAAATTCATTAAGTACTTTTTCTGCTCCCCTTACATAACAAGCCGTTCCCATACAAATGGAAATGGGATGTTCGCCCTTCGGTTCCATACTAAAAAAGGAATAAAAACTAACGACTCCATAGACTTTTGCTACTGGCACTTCCAAACGTTTTGCAATGTGCTGTTGTACTTCTTTCGGCAGATAACCAAAGATTTCTTGGGCCTTATGCAATACAGCAATCAATTCCCCCTTTTTGCTTGGCAATTGATCAATAAACTGATCCAATTGCTTGCATTTTGATGGATCCAATGTTTGGGATACAACGGATGAAGACATACATTTCTACCTCCTTTATTTTCTCAAGCAATTATAAAAATCTGTGCTTTATTGAAAGTATATCAAGACTTATCTAAAAAGTAAAACAATAATCTATTATGTATTATTTTTTGAACATTGTTAACAAAAATTCAACTTAGAATATTAACTTTTTTACAAAAAAAGTTCCTTCATCATGCAAGGAACTTTTCTTCTCTTGATATAAAGATAGCAACGCTTTTTTCTTGAACTTGATACTCCCAGCTAACAGATTGGGGCTCCATTAAAAAATCATAAGGACTATCAAAAAAAGTATCAACTACCCGAAACCATCGTTTATTTTTTAACTTAGGTAATTCAAATACTAAGGGTTCTATATAACTATTTAAAATTACATAAATATCACAATCCTTATCCTCTGGATCTTCCAAAAGACCTTGCCCTCGAATCATAAAGGCAAGACTTTGGGAGTAATAATTCCAATCAGGCTTATAAGGACGAACACCATGCCAAGTAATATCCGCTTGCTGCGGATTTCCATCTGAAAAGAAATGTTCTCTCTTTAAACAGGAATGTTTTTTTCGAAAATCAATCATTTTGCAACAAAAGGTAAAAATATCTTTATGCTTTTCCTTGTATGTCCAATCCACCCAACTAATTTCATTATCGTGACAATACGCGTTGTTATTTCCTTGTTGAGTTCTCCCAAATTCATCTCCCATAAGAATCATTGGAATACCTTGAGAAACCATTAAAATAGCCATCATATTTTTTACTTGACGCTTTCGAAGATGTAATACATCCTGTCTTTCTGTATTTCCTTCTACTCCATGATTGTAACTATAATTAGCATCCGTTCCATCTCGATTTCCTTCTCCATTCATCCAATTATGTTTTGTATTATAAGATACTAGATCCCACAAAGTAAACCCATCATGGGCTGTAACAAAATTGATGCTGTGATAAGGTCTACGCCCACTCTTACCAAAAAGATCAGGACTACCGATTAAACGAGTAGCCAAATCAGAAACCATGCCATAATCTCCTCGAATAAATCGACGTATGGTGTCTCTGTACTTCCCATTCCATTCACACCAGCCGAAAGGAAATTCTCCCAAATAGTATCCTCCTGCTGCATCCCAGCCTTCAGCGATTAATTTTGTCCCTGCTAAAATAGGATCCTCTGCAATGTCTTTTAAAAGAGACAAATCCCCAATCCACTGACCTTTATCATCTCTTCCTAAAATAGCTGCTAAATCAAATCGAAAGCCATCCACATGCATTTCTGTAACCCAGTATCGTAAACTATCTAAAATCATTTGCTTTACTACCGGATGATTGGAGTTAATGGTATTTCCTGTACCAGAATAGTTAGCATAATATCGTTTATAAGGCTCTAAGAGATAATAAATAGAATTGTCAATGCCGCGAAAGGAGATGGTAGGACCTAGATGATTTCCTTCTCCTGAATGGTTGTAAACCACGTCTAAAATAACTTCTAACCCTTCTTTATGCATGGTTTTTACAAAATCTTTAAAATCAAAGACTTGTTCTCCCAATTGAATAGCAGGACTATAATTACCTGTCACAGCAAAAAAGCCAATAGGATTATAGCCCCATATATCCCTTAACTTTTCCCCTGTTTGAGGATTTGTATTTTCAATGGAATTCATATTAAACTCAAAAATAGGCAATAACTCTACAGAAGTAATTCCTAATTCTTTTAAGTGATGGATTTTTTCTAAAATTCCCTGAAAAGTTCCCCTTTGTTTTACATTGGAACTAGAATGCTGAGTAAAAAGCCGTACATGCATTTCATAAATAATGGTATCCTCCATAGGGATCTTAGGTCTTACATCCCCTTCCCAATCATATTTTTCTGTATCGATCACAATGCTTTTACAAGTAACTTGGGCAGAATCCAACACACTAAAACTTAAATCTTTATCTGCTTTATTGAATTTATCATAACCATACATTCGTTCATTTGAAAAATCATGGGTTCCTGAAATAGCCTTTGCATACGGATCCATCAATAATTTATGAACATTAAAACGATGTCCATTTTCAGGTTCATAAGGTCCATCTACCCGCCAACCATAAAAAGTGCCATGTCCGATTCCCTCTACATAAATATGCCACACATCTCCTGTTTTATTGTATTTGGGATCTAAGTGATATTGAAACATAGGAACAATGTCGTAAAAATTTTCATAAAACTCTAAAATAACTTGTGTTGCATGGCGAGAAAAAATAGCAAAATTAGTACCGCCTGGATCCACAGTGGCTCCGAGCTCCGGTCTTCCATCCCGAATCTGAAAACCTTCTTTTCTTCTCATTAACATCGATTTCCTTTCATCATAGCTTTGTATCCATATACACAAAAAAAGAGGTTCTAATACCTATTATAGGCATGGTACACTCTTTACTATTATTATGCATTATGATTACTTTTATGCTTATGATGGATTAAATTTTCCTAATCGTATTAATGATAATCCATCAAATGGGTCCTCTTTTTTATTCCATGACTTCATGAATTTTTTGGTGCATAAAAATCTCTTTTAATCCTTCTTCCCATACAGCTGGCACTAAATCATATTCTAAAATATATTCAGATGTGGTTACCTCTGCTACAGCTCTATCATATCCTTCTCTACATTCTTCTAGCGGAACAGGTTTTCCTGTTTTCAAATTCCATGCTTTACTATTTTCAAAACGCCCATCTTTTCCTAAAATAAAGATTTTTTCATCATCAATAAAACTACCTCGCCCTGTATGAGGTTGTAAAACAGCAAAACCTTTTTCTTCATTTAATAAATCTTTTCCTAAAAATCGATAGGGAGGGAGAGAAAGTCCTAACAAATTAGCAATTGTGGGTAAAAAATCCACTTGTCCCCCAACACAATGAATTTCTTCTTGGATGGATTGACCTGGCATATGAACAAACAAAGGAATACGATACATTTCATCTTCTTCATAAGGCTTACCTAGAAAATGGGAAAGTAATTCTTTATGTTCTTCATCTTCTACACGAAAGGCTTTATGATCTCCATAAAGAATAATCACCGTATCTTCATATAAACCGTTTTCTTTTAAATCCTTTATAAAACCTTCTAGTGCATGATCAAAATAGTGAACACTTTGGATGTAGTCCCCTAAAATAGTACCTTCATATTCTTGAGGTAACGTTAACTTACAGTATTTTTTATCCATTACAAAAGGATGATGAGAAGTTAAAGTAACAAAAAAACTATAAAAAGGAGTATTTTGTTTCTTTAGAATAGGAATAGCTTGACGAAACAAGGAGCTATCACTTAACCCTACCCCCATCATTTCGTCTGCTTCTAATTCATTCAAACTAATAAACTGATCAAATCCTTGTTTGGGATAGATGGTTTTTCGATTCCAAAAATCTGGTTCATTCCCATGAAAAACCATGGTTTCATACCCTTTTTCTTTTAAGAGAAGTGGAAGGGTTTTGAAAGTATTCCCTTCATATTCCTTGTAACTATACAATCCAGAAGATGGGTATAAACCATTATTTGAAATAAATTCTGCATCTGAAGTATTTCCCCAGCCTACTTGTTCATAATATCGACTAAAATATAAGGTGTCATCCCGTAGTAAGCGATTTAAAAAAGGTGTAATTTCTTGTTCTTCAATGGTTTTGTCTAAAACAAAACCTTGTAAAGATTCAGCCTGAATTACAATAACATTTTTATTTAAGCCAAGACCAAATCCTTTTAATTGAGGTTGGGTAGGCGTTATGTCTTCGATGACTTTTTCTACCTTTTGTGGTTTTACATCTGGTTTGGATACAAATTTTGCCACATCATACATATGATAGCTAAGAACTCCTAAGTTATAAGGTGTATAAAGGCCTTGTGATTCACCAACAATTCGTTGACTTATCCCCATAATCCCTATAATAAAAGTAAGAGAAAATAAAGCCACTACTTTTCTCCATTTTTTTGTTATTTTTATTACCTTAAACTCCTCATCGCCAATGGAATGTCGTTCATAAAAAAATAAAATAAAAAAATCTACAAAAAACAAAAGATACTTAGGCTTTAAATAATACCATACACTATCTGAAACTGTTCCAATCTGCCCAATTTGATAAACGCTATATACAGGAACAAGGGTGAAAAAATTACTATAATAAATCGCATCAACAAATAACAACATGGAAAATAAAAAATGGACAATATAGAAGGTTCTTTTTCTACGTTCTTCTTTTACTAAAAAAATAAAACTATATAGGGCCAATATCAAACAGAAATTTTTTAATGTTAAAATCCAAAATTGTTGTTCTACACCAATATATTGATGAAAGATCATTAGTTTTATTAAAATCATAGCGCTAATAATACCTATCTTCTTGTACATGCTCTTNNGNNCTCCTAGTAAAAATTAATCTTACCATNTANATACGAAAAAAAAATTACAAAGTATGATTGTCCTTATAGATATCCCCTGTTATTCTTTATTATCTCATTACGTGTGATAATACATCCACAGGTTGTTGCCCTATGATTAATTTTTCCCCATCTGTATATCCTTCTTCTCTACCTTCTAACTCTTTTATTAAGTACTGACGCAATAACTTAATTGGTGCTTCATAAGAGGGATCTTCAATAAGATTCCTTTTTTCTTCTGAATCAATTACCAAATCAAAATACTGTTCTTCTCCTGTTTGAGAATACCAAATATATTTTTCCTTCCCGTTGGTAATGTAGTGGTTCGACAAAGGACCAAAGCTATGTTCCCCATGAATATAATCTCTCCATGGAACATCTTTTTTCCCTTGTAAAATTGGAACCGTGCTTTTACCTTCTACTGTAGGCGGTATAGGAATTCCAGCTATTTCTAAAAGAGTAGGCATAATATCTCTTAATTCTACTACTTCTTCAGCTTCTAAACCTTTTTGTATTTTTAGCATATTCCCTGGATCATATACAATAAAAGGAACACGACAACTTCCTTCATAGCCTAATGCTTTTCTAAAGAAATGATGATCCCCCAAAAGGTCTCCATGATCCGATGTAAAAACAATAACCGTATCTTTCAAATGCCCATATTCATGCATTGCTTTTAAAAACCTTCCTATTTGGTGATCGATATGAGTAATGCTTCCATAATAAGCCGCTCGAGCTCTTTTTAAAGCTTTAGGAGAAATCAGCCCTTGAATACAGTTTACATTTTTCCCCTTGTCCTCTAAGTTTTCCTCTTCAACCCAATCTCCAATAGGAGGCATAGGAATATCTTCATGAATATATTGATCGAAATATACCTGAGGTGGATCTAACGGTGAATGTGGTCGAACAAAAGACATCATAAGAAAAAAAGGTTTCGTTGGATCTTTTCTTCGTAAAAAATCAATGGATTGATTGACAACCCAATTAGTAGGGTGAAGATATTCTTCATAAACCCAAGGCCTTGCTACCCAGGAATTACAATCAATTCCCGTATCAATAATATCCGCTTGGGGTCCCAATTTATTCCGCAGCCAAACTAAATAATCATCACAATGCTGGCTTGACTCCGTAACAGGTTTATTGTGATTTCTATGATAATGAAGATATCCATCATGTAACTCAACATTGTGAAAACCACATAGATTTCTTTCTGGATGAACATGCATTTTCCCTACACAATAAGTATGGTATCCATTTTCCGCCAATGTACTTGCTACCGTATGTTCATAGTTCCAATCAACTCCATCTAAATACCCTACCCGCCCATGGGCCTTTTGTGACATTCCGGTCATAATAGCAGCTCGAGCAGCAATACAACTAGGTACTGCCGAATAAGCATGGGTAAACCTAACTCCTGCTTGTGCCATCATGTCCAAATGGGGGGTTTCCACGATGGACCGACCTTCCATTCCTAGACAATCCCCTCTCATTTGATCCACTGTAATTAATAAAAGATTTGGTTTATTCATTATTATACCTCCATTTCATTGATAAGAAAGTTTAAACCTCAAGTTCTCATCTTACATGAGCTTGAGGCTTAGACCTATCCTAGTTTCTCTTGAATCATTTCGGCTAACGTATTTGCTGCCGTTGCTAATATTTTTTGATCCTGTCCTTCTAACATAATTCGAATCAAAGGCTCTGTTCCTGAAGGACGAATAAGCACCCGCCCCTCATTGGAAAATTCTTCTTCTAAACGATGAATTTCTCCGGCAATCATTGGATCTTCTAAATATTTTTCTTTTTTCTCATTGCTTACCTCTACATTGATTAAAACTTGAGGATAAATTTGTATTACTTGTTTTAGCTTTGAGAGAGGTTTCTTTTTTTCTTGAAGAACTTGAAGAAGTTGAAGGGCTGTTACTAATCCATCCCCTGTTGTGTTTTTATCCAAAAAAATAGTATGTCCTGACTGTTCTCCTCCTAAATTATATCCATGTTTTAACATGGTTTCTAATACATAGCGATCTCCAACTCGACATTGTTGAATAGAAATACCTTGTTCTTGCCCCATCTTAGACAATCCAATATTGCTCATAACCGTAGAAACAATGGTGTTTTTATTTAAAATTCCTTTTTCCTTCATTCGGAATCCGCAAATGGCTAAAATCTGATCTCCATCAAGAATGTCTCCTTGTTCATCTACCGCTAAACATCGATCTGCATCTCCATCAAAAGCAATACCTATATCAGCCTTTGTTGCTTTCACAAATTGTTGTAATGGTTCTAAATAAGTGGAACCACAATGATCATTAATATTGGTACCATCAGGCTCTGCCCCCATGGAATATACCTTCGCTCCCAACTCTTTAAGTAGCGTTGGAGCTACTTCATAAGCAGCACCATTAGCACAATCCACTGCTATGGTAAGTCCTTTTAAATTACCTTCTATTGTTGTTTTAAGAAAATCCAAATAATCAGCCACACTTGTCTTACAAACACTTCTCACTCCTACTGCATCACCTATCGGATGAGGAAGTGTTTCAAATCCATGAAAAATAAGATCTTCTATTTCCTCTTCTAACTCATCTTTTAACTTATACCCCTGATTATTAAAAAATTTAATCCCATTATACTCTACCGGATTATGTGAAGCTGAAATAACAACACCAGCATCTGCTTGATAATACCGAGTTAGGTAAGCTACAGCAGGTGTTGGGATAACTCCTAATGATATTCCATGCCCACCTATAGAACAAATCCCTGCCATAAAAGCCGCTTCTAACATATCTTTTGAACGTCTTGTATCCGTTCCCACTAAAATTTTAGGTTGATGCTGGGTTTCTTTTGTTAGTACATAAGCTCCTGCCCTGCCTAACTGATAAGCAACTTCACAAGTCAATTCTTTATTTGCAATTCCTCGAACACCATCTGTACCAAACAACCTTCCCATGTATAATAATCTCCTTTCTGAGTTTCCTATCTAGCACCTAACGTTACTCTTGTTAAAACCCTCTACTTTCTACAATCTTCTACAATTATAGCATTGTCTCTTTTATCCTTCAATCTATTTTATGATAAAGGATGAGAAAGGGACCTTAGATATACATGAGATCTTAGCTCAACTATCTTTTGATGGATTCCACCTTATTGATATAAAGAATTTTTATAATAGAAAAATAAATAACTTGGAAAATAAGATATGCTACCATCACTATTAAGCCCTCCTTAAACAAATTCTTTTTTAATAAGTTTGAAAGAGATTTTAATGCAAAAAAAGAATGAACCGTACTAACAAAAAAAGGTAAGAAAAATAGAATCCCTATTTGCTTAGTAATAATTTTTTTAATTTCTTGTTTCGTTGTTCCAATCTTAGTTAAAATACTATATTCCATTGCATCTTGGGTAACTTCATTGAATAATTTAAAATAAATAATGCTTCCTGCTGCAATAAAAAATAGAAAAGCAATAAAAAATCCGATAAATAAAATCATACCAAAACTTATTCTAGCAGCTCGATAAGGAACTATTTTAGAAAAATAAAATCCTTGGTATGCCTCTCCTAGTCTATCCTTAATTTCATTCACTGCATAAAAAGACTGTCTCCAATTTTTGATGTTAATAGCTGTATATTGTATCCTCTGCTCCTGAGATGCATTTTCTAAAAACCAATCAAAATCCTGATCATGTAATACAACTAATCTTCCACATCCCATGGATTGGAAATACGTAGTGGTTTCATAAATTCGATCCGTTACTTCAAATTTTTTCTCTTTTCCATCCTTAATAAAAAACAATTCTTCTTTTTCTTCTTCGTGAGAAAGCCCTATCGTATCAAACTGATAATTATAAATTGCTTCATTTCTTCTCACTTGGATAGACTTTTTCCCTAAGGAATGCATCAATTGATTTAAATGGGAATTAGATATCAAGAGAAAGGTTTCTTCTTCCTCCTCATGTCCTTGATTTTTCACTCCTTTTTGTTGGACCATTGTTACTTCATCCCAACTTTTAATTTCTAAATCATGTTCTAACAAAATTTTTTTGATTTCTTCCTCGTTAAAAGGATTTTCCAAATTTTCATTTCTTTCAATAATAGCAATATCTTGAGCCGTACCCATCTTAGGAACTTCCACAAAAAAAGAATAAATGGTTTCTGTAGCTGTAAATGTAACAGCTCCTAATATAGCTGCTAAAAATAATACCCTAGCTGTATCCTGTAACTTAAAAATCATTTGAGAAAAAGCAACCATATTTACTTGGTTATAAAAAATCTTTTTATTTTTGCATAATTGGCTAGCCATAGCAATACTAAATTGAGTAAAAACAAAATAAGTTCCTATCACAACAATCAAAATCACAGGTAGCATAGCTGTTATTACTCCTACACCATGAACATTCCAAGCAATGATATAGCCTGCTAAAAGCAATAGCACACCCAATATGGCTTTGATTTTAGAAAATCGTGGGATATCTTTGGGCATTTGACTTGCTTTTAGTTGATCAACAATGTCTTTATTTCTTATGCCCAAAGACATAAAAACACCAATGACCTCAAATAAAATAAAAAACACCAAAACCGTAATCCCTAATGCTTTAAAAGAAATATGAAAAGGAATCATGATCCCTAAAAAAGATCCCATTATCATAAAAAATAATTTTGAAAATAACATTCCAACTCCAATCCCTGTTACCAAGGATAGAATCCCCATGATTGTATTTTCAATCACTAAATAAACCTTAATTTGATCTTTCGTCATTCCAAATAAAGAAAGAAGTCCAAACTCTTTTCCCCTTGACTTCAAAAAAATAGACGTAGAAAAAATAACAAATAAAATAGAAAAAGCAACAATAATTACTTGACAAGCAATCATACCACTTACAACTCCTGCGTATATGGCAGATTTACCAGAATCTATGTCACTTTTTATAACAGGATGAAATACAAAACTTGCAAAAATAAAAAATACAGATACAGCAAACGAATTGCTTAAATAATACATAATATAACGATAGAGATTTCCCTTTATATTTTTTATGGCTATATTAGAGATTCTCATTATAGCCACCTCCCAAGAGGGATAAAGAGTCTAATATTTCATTAAAAAATACTTGCCGATTGGAACTTTTGTTAATTTCTAAAAAAAATTTTCCATCCTTAATCATAATAATTCGATTGCAAAAGCTAGCTGCAAAAGGATCATGGGTTACCATTAAGATGGTTGCTTTTTGTGTCTTATTAATTTTTTGCAAAGAGTCCATTAAATCATAGGAAGATTTTGAATCCAAATTGCCGGTAGGTTCATCTGCTAAAATAATGGATGGATGATTAATAAGGGCTCTAGCACAGGCTGCCCTTTGTTGCTGTCCTCCTGATACTTCATAGATTCTTTTATTTAAAATATCCTTAATATTTAATACCGCGGCTATTTCTTCTACTTTCTTTTCGATCTCCTTTGCATGCATACGTTCTAATACTAAAGGTAAAATAATATTTTCTTTGATGGAAAGACTATCTAATAAATTAAATTCTTGAAAAATAAAGCCTAAATTTCTTCTTCTAAATAAAGCTAGTTCTCTTTCTTTTAATTCATAAGGATTTTTATTATTCATCAAAATTTTACCCTTAGAAGGTTGATCAATGGTGGCTAACATATTCAATAGCGTTGTTTTCCCACTTCCTGAAGGTCCCATGATTCCGACAAATTCTCCTTCTTCTATCCGCATATCAAAATTATCTAAGGCACAAACTGTAATATTGCTTCCTTTTGTTTTATAAATTTTTGTTAAGTTTTTAACTTCTAATACGGTCATTTCTATACCTCCTATCATTCTATCTACAATAATTATAAAAAAATAAGAGAAATCTTCCTATTGATTTCTCTTACATGAAGGCTTTTAATCTTACAATATTGTCATTTATTCTGAAAGGTTGTATAAGCTCTTGCCTTTGAAAAAAAATATCCTTACTGTTGTTCCCTTACCTCTGATGGATTGCACCTCCAAATCATGTCCTAATTTATCACAGATCACCTTTGAAAGATACATACCCATTCCTGTGGATTCTGAAGTACTTCTTCCATTAATACCTGTAAAGAAGGGATCAAAAATCCTAGAAAGATCTTGTTTGGGAATCCCTACTCCTTCATCAGATATGACAAGTTCTGCGCCCTTTTTCTGCTCTATGATGCGAAAGATTATCTTTTTCCCTGTCTTATTGTCAATAATAGAATACTTGATGGCATTTGAGATGATTTGATGAATTACAAAAACAATCCATTTATAATCTGTATTTACTTTTATATCTTCAGAAGTATTTACTTTTGGATAAATACGGTGTTTAATAAAAACTTTTTTATTCTCATTAATGATCTTTCTAANTAATTGTACAATATCTAATACCTCTACTTTAAAATCCAATTCAAAATCATTAATCCTAGCTGTATAAAGAGCCATTTCTAGCCCATGAGCCATTTTTTCTGTTTCTTCTCTAATATTTTCATACGTTTTTTTCATTTCTTTCATTGTGCCATAAGAATCATTTTGTAAACTTAAGTTAATAATAGATAAAGGTGTTTTCATCTGATGAACCCAACGATTAATAAAATATAAATGCTGTTTATGTTTTTCACGATATTCATCTAAAATACT
>JGI24707J26582_10002689_pt1 | contig 13196 bp, 13 predicted proteins | sample BioPla1DNA1_FD_26582 | JGI IMG/M metagenome (IMG submission 26582) | reverse complement strand
GGACGGGAACTGTCCGCCGTGGCGGTGGACTATACCGAAGTCCGCCATGTGCGGCGCGCCCCCGGCGGCAGACCGGGCTTCGTCCTCTATGATCATTTCAAAACCATCATCGTAAACCCACAGGAAAAGGGAACAATTAATCAACCCCGATAGCGCTGGCGCAGCAAGCGCAGCCCCTGGCGGAAATCGCGCGGCAGGGGAGCGGTAAAGCTGAACCGCCGGCCGGAGCGGGGATGGTTAAAGGAGAGACGGCGGGCATGAAGCGCCTGCCCCTGCAAAAGCTGCTGCAGAGGGTCCGCCGGAGTGCTGCCGCCGTAAAGGGGATCGCCTACGAGGGGATGCTTGATGAAGCTAAGATGAACGCGAATCTGGTGGGTCCGCCCTGTCTCCAGGCTCACCTGGAGCAGGCTGAAAGGGCCGGCGCAAGCGAGGACGCGGTAACGGGTAATCGCTTCCCTGCCCCTGGGGACTACCGCCATCCGCTTCCGGTGGCGGGGATGTCGTCCGATAGGCGCTTCGATCCGGCCTACCGCCGGCCTTACCTCCCCGTGCACCAGGGCCAGGTATTCCCGCCGCAGGGTGCGCGCTTTCAGCTGAGCGGCAAGGCTGCTGTGCACATAATCGCTTTTGGCTACAAGCAGCAGTCCCGTTGTATCCTTGTCCAGCCGGTGCACGATGCCTGGGCGTTCCGGCCCGCCCAGGGTGGAAAGTGTGCGGCAGTGAGCGAGCAGGGCGCTGACGAGGGTGCCCCGCTGGTGGCCCGGGGCGGGATGGACGACCATCCCCCGGGGCTTGTTGATCACCAGCAGATCATCGTCCTCGTAGATGATATCGAGGGGAATCTGCTCCGCCCGAGGCGGCGCCGCCGGCGCCGGGATAAAAAAGCTGACAATGTCGCCGGGCTGGAGCCGGTAATTTTTTCTGGTACAGGTAGAGCCATTGAGCTGCACAAAGCCCTCTTCGATGAGCTTCTGGGCCTGGCTGCGAGAAAGAGAGCTTTCCGATGCAGCCAGAAACAGATCGAGCCGCCGGCCGCGATCCGGCGCGGCGGCAATAAGCTCAAATCTCTTCAATCGCCTCGCCTCCAGAGCACCGGTTTTCGCTCTACCGAGGGGCGCTCTTTTTTGAACCGCTCCTTTTCGGTGAAGCGGAGAAAAGATAGAGCGCCACCAGAAGGGCCAGAACAGTCAAGGCCAGGCTGAATATCTGGGCCAAAGTCAACCCCAACCAGATGCTCGCTTCTTCGCGGAAAAACTCGGTGGTGAAGCGAAGCATCCCGTAAAGGGCACAGAGGGCAATCAGGTTGAATCCGATATAGGGCCGGAAGCGCTGTAACAGTTTGAGGATAACGAAGATAGCGATCGCCCCTCCCGCAGCATAGAGCTGGACAGGGTGGCGAGGAAGGTTATCAACGACAGGTATGGTTACCGCCCAGGGAACCACGCTGACGCGGCCGTAGCAGCAGCCGTTTAGAAAACAGCCGACCCGGCCGAAGGCATAGCCGAGGGCCAGATAGGGCGCAAAGAGGTCGGTTAATTTAAAAAAGTCCACTTTCCGCCAGCGAGACCACAGCAAGACAGCAGCGATCCCGCCGAAAAGCGCCCCGTAAAAAGTTAAACCGGCAAAACGGCTCAGAAAGATATCCCNCCAGTGGCCGCTGAACTGATCCCAGTTCAGGATCACATAGAGAATGCGCGAGCCCAGCAAGCCGGCCACCGTGGCAACAATAATCGCCTCCAGGACATGGTCGGGCTCGATCCCCTCGCGGCGCGACTCCCGCGACAAAAAGACTGCGGCCACAAGGACCGCCAACGAAATCATCGCTCCATAGGAGTATACCGGCAGGTTGCCGATATGAAAGAGAATCCGATGCATCTGCTTATCCCCCCAAAACAATGATCATATTAGCGGCGGCTGCTCTCCAACATCGGGGCAGCCTGCCAGAAAGCGATAAGAAAGATAACCACCCCGGCAACAATAAAGATATCGGCGAGATTAAAAACCGGGGGGAAAAACTTCAGATCGATAAAATCCACCACGGAGAGATTGCGCAACCGGTCGATCAGATTACCCAGCGCTCCGCCGAGCTGCAGCGCCATCCCCAGCCGCAAAAACGTATAGCCCACGGGAACAACCCGGTAAAAATAGATGATCAATCCGATTACGATCAAGGAAACAATGATGAGAAACAGGGTCTGGTAGGGGAGTACGCCAAAGGCCGCCCCGGGATTGCGCACATAGGTGATCGCCAGGAAGTTTTTGATCAAGGGGATCGATTGCCCCACTTCCATCTTCGAGGCAACAAGGTATTTGGTTAACTGATCCGCTGCCACAACGGCGGCTACGATAAAAAAAAGGCGCAATCTTCTACCTCCGCACCAACTCTCGGCTGAGAGTATTCTATCACAGCAGCGGTGAAAAACAAGCTATTCGGGTAGCTGGTCGCGAAATTCCTCGTTGGTCAGGGCATCGACATCTTCGACCAAGCCTGTCTCCTCATCTTCAAGGGCATCTTCGAAGATGCGGGGGCGTTTATTGTGACGCGCCACCTCCTGCCAGAAATCTTCTCTGTCAAGACCGGGATCCCCGAACACTATGCTGCGGGAATAAGGCGGCCGCAGAAGGTCTTCTTCCGCCGGACGCCGGTTAAGATCGCCGCTGGAGCGCTCCTCATATTCCCGGCAGGGGAGACAATACGGCGCTTCCGGAACCGCTTCCAGCCTTTCTCGGGAGATCCTTTCACCACAGCGCTGACAGACCCCGTAGGTCCCCTTTTCAATGCGCGCCAGGGCCTCGTCGATGAGCCGCAGGCGGCCGTAGCTGTGCTCCTGCAGGGAAAGATCCTTGCTTCGCTCAAAGTTTTCCGATCCCAGATCGGCGGGATGGTTGTCTGCAAAGGAGAGATCGGTGACGCTCTCGCGCATAGACACCCCGCTTTCCAGCGAGGGGCTTTTTGAGCTCCGCTGTTTCAGCAGTTGTTGCCGGGCCTCCTGTAGAGCGGCAGCCTCTTTTTCCCAGTTTCCTGCCATCTCTCTTCATCCTTTCATCTGTTTGTTGACAATCTTGACCAGTTCAGCAATAAAATCTCCAATAAGCGGCAGGTTCAAGAAAACCAGACGCTGTAAAATATAGATCAGGAGGGCCGCCAGCAGCGTTGCTCCGAGCCCGAAACCGAGCCCACGGGAGAGGCCTCCCAAAAAATTGAGCAGCAGGTAGCGACGGGGATTATTTAGCAGGTTCATATACCCCGCCAGGTTAAATTTTTCCAGATCCCCGGAGAGACGGGCCAGCCGAACGATGAGACGGCGCTGTAGCTGCCTTTGCCGGTAGCCATCCTCCCCCCCCGGGCGGTTGTTTTCGCCCTCCAATTTCCTGACCCTCCCCAGTCGTTCATAGGTTTTCCCGCGGCCCAAAAATAATAGCCCGCCCGGAACAACGGGGACGGTCCTTCTTGTCCCACGGGACGCTTTATTTACCTTTTTTCCCGCTCACCCCACGCCAGCACGTGCCGTAAAATTTTTACCGATGGCGCCCTTGGGTAGCGTCCGAAACTCTACCTGCCGCGGCGGCTTGTAACGGGCCGGCCTGCGGGAGCAAAACAAAATAATCTCCTCCTCGATCGCTCCCCTNCGATGATCATATCCTTTCTCTGATCGACGATGTAAAAGTAATCCTCCTTATCCATCTTAGGTTCACATGCTCCGAGTCAACCTAGCGGCACCGACGGGCGGCGAGGTCGGTAGGGAGGGAGAAGAGCGTGGATAAAATCAGCAGAGCCCGTTTCCATCTACTTCGAAACGGGCTCCGGTTTACAGTAAAACAGCAGCTTTGCGAGTCGGCAAAATGGAGATATCTAGTCGAGCAGCTTCCGGCAGCGGGGACAGAGCTCCTCGGGCCCCGGAGCGGCAAATATCCAGCAGCGGGGGCATTTTGATGCCGCAGCCCGGGCTACCGCTACCTCTAGGGGCAGCTCCCGGACCTCACCATCATCGGGTGCTTTCCCCAACCCCTCATGAAGCTCTACACTGGAGACGATGAAGATCCCGGCCAGCTTCTCCCGATAGGCCCGGAGCAGCCGATAAAGATCGCCCTCGGCCCGCAGGATCAGATCGGCGCCCAGCGAGCTGCCGATGATTTTTCCCCGGCGTGCCTCCTCGAGAACACGGGACACCTCGTCGCGCACAGCCAGGAGCTGCTCCCAGCGCCGGCCTAGCTCTGGATCATCCCACGATCGATCCGCTTCGGGCCAGTCGGCCAGCTGGACGCTGGGCCACCGTTTATTGGGCAGCTGCTGCCAAAGCTCTTCGGCGGTAAAGGTAAGGATGGGCGCCATCAGCAGGGTCAGGCATTCCAGGACGGTCATCATCACGGTCTGGGCGGAGCGGCGGGCCGGATCATCGGCGGCAGAGCAGTAGAGCCGGTCTTTTTGCACATCGAGATAAAAATTGCTCAGGTCGACGGTGCAGAAATTATGCAGATCCTGGTAGATAAGATGATAGGTATAGCTGTCATAAGCCCGGGTTACCCTGTCGATAAGCCGGCCCAGGCGGTGCAGCACCCAGCGGTCGAATTCTTCGAGGGAGCTGTACGGGAGAGCCTGGGTTGACGGATCAAAATCAAAGCAATTACCCAGTAAAAAGCGGCAGGTATTGCGGATCTTCCGGTAAACTTCAGAAAGCTGCTTCAGGATTGCTGGAGAGAGATGGATATCGCTGGTGTAATCGGCCGAAGCAACCCAGAGCCGTAGGATATCGGCGCCGTACTGCCCGGCGATCTCCTCAGGGGCGATAACATTGCCCAGCGACTTCGACATTTTCCGCCCCTCGCCGTCGACTACCCAGCCATGGCTGAGCACAGCGCGGTAGGGCGGCTCGCCGCGCACCGCCACTGCTGTAAGCAGCGAGGAGTGGAACCATCCGCGATACTGATCGCTTCCCTCGAGGTAAAGATCTGCCGGCCAGTGCAGCTCCGGCCTCCCCTCGAGAACGGCAAAATGGCTCGTCCCGGAATCAAACCAGACATCCATGGTATCATGCTCTTTGCGAAAAGATCCGCCGCCGCAGGCAGGGCAACGATATCCCGGCGGCAGGATCTCCGACGCTTCCCGGACAAACCAGCTGTCGGAGCCCTCCCGGGCGAAGAGGCTCGAGACCCCCTCGATGACCTGAGGATCGATGATCGCCTCACCGCAGTCCCGGCAGTAGAAAATCGGGATGGGCACCCCCCAGATCCGCTGCCGGGAGATGCACCAGTCCTGACGCTCGGCAACCATATTGTGAATCCGCTCCTCCCCCCAGGCGGGAGTCCACTTAACCCGGCGGATGGCCTGCAGTGCCTCCTGGCGAAAGCCGTCGATGGAGGCGAACCACTGCTCTGTGGCACGGTAGATTACCGGCTCCTTGCAGCGCCAGCAGTGAGGATACTGGTGCTCGATAGACGATGCCTTCGCCAGCCGCCCTTCTCGCTCCAGGGCTCGGATCACCGCTTCACCGCCCGCTGTGTACGTAAGCCCGGCGAATTCGCCCGCTTCATCGGTAAAATAGCCGCGGTCGTCGATGGGGCTCAGCACCGGCAGCCGGTAAAGCCGCCCCACAATGAAGTCTTCCAGGCCGTGCCCCGGCGCGGTATGGACGCAGCCGGTGCCCTGCTCCAGGGTGACGTGATCCCCCAGGATCAGCGGCGACTCCCGATCGATAAGGGGATGGCGACAGACAACCCCTTCCAGTTCCCGCCCCTTGAAACGGCGCTGCACCTTCCAGCCCTTGCCGCCCAGCGCATCGGTAACGCTCTCGAGAAGCCCCGCGGCGAGGAGATATCTCTCCGCCCCCGCCTCCACGAGCACATAATCGAGATCAGGATGGAGGCAGATGGCCAGATTGGCCGGTATCGTCCAGGCTGTTGTCGTCCAGATCAGGCAGAAGGCGCCCGCTGCTCCGCCTAGCAGACCGCGATCTTCGAGCACCGGGAACTTGATATAGATCGAATCGGCCCGGTGGTCGCCGTATTCCACCTCGGCCTCCGCCAAAGCGGTCTCGCAGCGAGGGCACCAGTAGACAGGGCGCAGCCCCTTATAGATATAGCCGCGTGCAGCCATCTCGCCGAAGACGCCGATCTGGCGGGCTTCAAAAGAGGGTGCAAGTGTGAGATAGGGATCTTTCCAGTCGCCCCGCACACCCAGACGCCGGAACTGCTCGCGCTGGATGGAGACATACTCGAGGGCGTAATCGCGGCACATCCGCCTAAATTCGATGGGGGAAACCTCTTTTCGATCGATGCCCCGGCTTTTGATGATCTGGTGCTCAATGGGNAGGCCATGCGTATCCCAGCCGGGNACGTAAGGGCTATCGTAACCGCGCATCGTCTTATACTTGACGATAAAGTCCTTCAGCACCTTATTCAGGGCCGTCCCCATATGAATATCATTGTTCGCGTAGGGCGGTCCATCATGCAGGATGAAACGGGGCGCTCCCCGCCGCCTCTGCAGCACCTTTTTGTAGATCTCGATCTCTTCCCAAAAATTTAAAATCTCCGGCTCCCGCCGGGGTAGCTGCGCCCGCATNGGAAAATCCGTACGGGGCAAGTTCAATGTCTCCCGGTAATCCTTCATCTCCTGACGCCTCCTGTTCAAATAAAAAATCCCGCCCCACTTCTACTAGGGACGAGATNTTCTCCCGCGGTACCACCCTGCTAGCCGCCCCAGGATACAGGTCGGCGGCCACTCATTGCTGGGCCTTTAACGGGGGCACCGCCTGTGTCTACTCTCCCTTTTTGGATTTGGCACAGGGGCTCCCGGGGGATATTCGGCAGCGATGCCCCACCGGTTTTACACCGTCGCCGGCTCTCTGAAGAGACTACCCGCTGCTTACTGGCCCGTTCATCGCCGTTGAAGCTTATTTTATTAGATTATAACAAGATTGCCCCCGATAATCAATCCTTATACTCATGATGCTCACCGGGCAGCGGCGGCGGCGACTGCTGCGGCTGGGCGGAAGCCGTTTGAGGCGGCGCCTGCTGGTACGGTGTTGATTGACGGAGCGGCGGCTGGGCCGGCGGAGCCTGCCTCGAAGGCGCAGGCCGGTAGGTCTGCTGCGCCGAAGGCTCCATCCAATCTTCCATCTCTAGCGCTGCTATCTGCGCTTCGAGAAAGGAGCGAAAACGCATCTTAAACACATGGGCCTGTTTGAAAAGCTCATCATGCTCCGTGAGAATCCTGCTGGAGCGGTACCGCGAATCCTCAATTATTTTCTGGGCTTCGCGATCGGCCTCGCGCCGGATCAGNTCTGCTTCTCTCTTGGCNTTCTGCTTCACCTCTTCGGCCGCTTCCTGGGCGATAACGATGGCGTTATGCATCGTCGCTTCAAGCTTCTGGTAGCCCTTCATCTTCTCGTTGAGTTGGTTGATCTGATCTTTAAGCTCAAGGTTGTCCCGCAGGATTTGCTCAAAATCTTTGGCAACACGATCAAGGAAATCGTTGACCTCCTCGACGGAATAACCCCGAAAGGAGTGTGTGAATTCTTTGTTATGTATATCCATTGAAGTTAATGTCATCTTTCTTCCTCCCTGTCCTGATCGGTAAAATCTTTCTATAACTTTATTTCGACAATCTTCTGGCCAATCCTGCCGCATCAGGTAAATTTATAAAGTTTTACCCGGCACCTTCCTTTACGACTTTTCCCCTCCAGGGCGGCGAGCTCCAGGCTCCCCCGTCTCTGTAAAGAGACGAGATCACCCTGCTTCAGCCGGTAGCCTGGTGTTTCCACCCGGTGCCCGTTCACCTCCGCGAGCCCCCCCTTGATCAGGAGCACCGCCCGGGAACGGGAGAGGTTGAACCCGAGTGCCATCACCGCATCTAACCGCAGCGCTGCCACCGTACCGGCGATCTCTTTTTTGGTACCCGCTCCCGGGACGGCATCCCCGGGAGCCGGATTTGGCCGGCCGCCCCCCTCACCATACTCTGCCATACCCTCACCTCGCTTTTACAAAGATCGGCAGCAGGGGCCCTTCGGCCCCTGCACCCTCTTTACCGCTCTGACTGCATCGTACGTGCACCGAAGAGGGCGGTGCCGATGCGCACGATGGTGGCCCCCTCCTCCACAGCGACGACATAGTCGCTGGTCATCCCCATGGAGAGCTCTCGCAACTCCAGCCCCGGCCGAGCACAGCTCCGCCGCAGCTCCCGCAGACGGCGGAACAGCGGCCTCACCTCTTCCGGATCTTCCACCTGGGGAGCCATCGTCATCAGGCCCTCCACCCGAACCCGGGGAAAATCGCGCATCGCCTCCAGAAAATCGGGAAGCTCTTTCTCCGACAGGCCGAACTTGCTCTTTTCGCCGGAGATATTCACCTGCACCAGGCAGCGGGCCTCCCTCCCCGAGCGCTCCGCCCGGGACTGCAGCCTGCGGGCCAGCCTGATCCGGTCCAAGGAATGGATTAGCGTGAATCCCGCCAGCACCTCCCCCGCTTTGTTGGTCTGCAGATGGCCGATAAAGTGCCACCGCAGCCCGGGAAAAAGCTGCAGTTTCTGCCGAGCTTCTTGAAAGCGGTTTTCGCCGAAGTCGCGCAACCCCAGTGCCGCCGCCGCACTTACCTGCTCGGGGCCCACGGTCTTGGTTACCGCCACCAGGCGCACTTTCTCCCCCCGGCGTCCCGACCGTTCAAGCGCTGCATCGATCTCTCTGTGAATTTTTCCAAGGTTATCTGCCAGCATCTCGCCTCACTCACTTCCATGCAGCAGCCAAAAAGCTGCTTCGTCTGTTATATTAACGGCCGCATCCCGGCGGGTCAATCGAGGCGCTGCCCCTCCCGCACTAGAGCGTGACGGGTGATCACCATGCTGTCGGGCTCGAGCCCTTCCACTGCCAGCTGCTCACCCTCCTCAGCCAGCACCGTCACGGGTTGAAATTTGACCGCTCCGGCCCGGTTAAGATAGACGCCCCTCTCCCCCTCGCGCTCCACCAGGGCGGCGGCGGGAATGATGATCCCCTCACTGCGTTCCAGCAGGAGCTCCGCCCTGGACCAGCGCAGCCCTTCAAAACCGGGAAATTGCTCCCTGATGCAATAGGTCAGCCGAACTTCTTCCGCCTCCGCATCGATCTCCGCCTCCATGAGGAGGGCCTTTACGGGTTCATCCGGGGCAAAGTCAAATTTGCACAGGACGCTTTCCCGCGCTGCCAGAATTCGCCCCGGATCAAGCGGTAACAGCAGGTTATAATACCACTGCCAGTTGTCGATAAGCTTCACTAAGGGCTGCCCCTGCTCTACCCAGAGTCCTTCTTGCGCTACAAATGTTTCTTTGGAAATTTCGGCGTATTGTTCCGCCGAAAGGTAGGGGCTCTCACTGCTCTCCTCCCAACCATCCAGGCGGTGCAGCAGCAGGCCCGCCCTCGGAAGAGGCAGCGTAACGCTTTCAGCCGTCCATGGCGGCATGGTGCCTGTAATCAAGAAAGGAGCCTCTCCCTCTTTTTCACCGGTTCCGCCGATAAGTTCGGAGATAAAACCCTTTAATCTTTCCCAGGGGCTTTCCGTAGAGCTTGCCTGCTCCTCCAGCTGCCGCTTCTCCTCTGCGGAAAGGGGGGCGATCACCGCCGCTGCGCTCCCGGCGGGCGCCCTCTCTCCCGGAGGGGCCAGCTCGATGATCACTCCGGAGCAAGGCGCCGTAAGAAGCTGCTCCTCCCTGGTGTGCAGACCCTCCACCGTCAATTTTTTCTCCAGCGTTCCCGCCACCGCTGTCACTATCTGCAGCCGCCGAGCTAAAAAATGGGGCCCGATCCAGTGGTAGGCAGCCTGCAGGATCAGCAGACCCAACAATCCCAGAATGATATAGAATATAGCAGCCTGCCGGAGATGGGCAAAACGGCGCCCCTTTCCCGGCAGCACGCGCAGCCGCTCCCGGGCAGCAGCCCTCCTTACCCGCCGCCCGTTCAAGCCCCACCGCCCCCCGCCGCTCCGTCCCCGCCGCCTTGCAAGGCGATGAGACCCATCATCCGGCCCGTTTTCCCCCGGTCGCGCCGGTAGGAATAAAACAGGGCGGGGCTGCAAGAGCTGCACCAGCGGCATCCGGCCAGATTGCCTGGCCTAATCCCAGCCCGGAGCAGCTGCCGCAGGTTTATCGCCGCCAGATCGAGGTGAAATTCCCCTGGCGTGCCCTCCCACAGATAGGGCTTTTTACACCAGCCGGCCTCCCTGAAATCCCCAGCCAGATCACGCTCCACGGTATAGCAGCGGCCACAGATGCCGGGGCTGAGCACCACCAGCATCCGCGCGGGGTCGGCATTAAAGTGTGAATTCAGCGCCGCCACCACCGCTCCAGCCATATTCTCCAGCGTGCCCTGCCGCCCGGCGTGGGCCAGCGCTACCGCCGGCACTCCAGGATCGACAATAAAGAGCAGCAGGCAGTCGGCGGCGTAGCCTGTCAGGGGCAGGCCCGGCAGATCCGTGATCAGGGCGTCGCCCTCACCCAAAAAATTACCCGGGGCGGCGCCGCGCCCGCGATCTACCGCCTCCACGCGGCGGACCCTGCTCCCATGCACCTGGATCGCCGCAATAACTTCGTTGGGATGAAAACCGAGCGGCTCCAAAAAACGGCGCCGGTTTTCAAAGACATTCCCGGTATCATCATCGGTATGAAAGGCAGTATTCAGCGCGGCCATATCCCCTTTGCTGCAGCCGCCTCGGCGTGTCGAAAAAGCGTGAATTACGCCATCGCAACCCGCCAGCAACGGCGCCTGCATGTAGAGAAGATCCCCCTGCCGGCGCAGCTGAAAGCCTTTTTCAGACCCTGTATCCACCAAAATTAGTTCCCCTTTAGCTCTGCAAACCGCCAGAATAGCAACTGATCCTGCCCAGGCCGAGATCGGCGGCATCCATGAGGCGAACGATTCCATCCATCGCCTCGACACTTTGCAAACGACGCTCCCCCAGCTTCACATGACTGCAGTGGCCGGCGTTGCAGTAGCGATGAAATTGACCTTCAATTTTGACTTTTTCTGCTGTCTCAACAGAGCTGCCCGCCGGCAGATGGAATGAAGCGGTATAGCTCTCTTTGTCCGCCACCCCCGGGGCCGCTGCGAAGCGCTCCCGGTCGATCCGGGCAAAGCGAACACCCACGCCCTCCGCCTCCGTCGCCAGCAGGGCGAAATTGAGATCATATTCATCGCTGAACTGGTTGCACCGCCGGCGCATATGATCGACGATCTGCAGCCCCAGCTGCAGCGCCTCCCCATCCTCGCCGTGGTGCTTTCCGGTGAGCAGCTGCAGCGTTTCTGCCAGGCCGATAAAGCCGATCGCCAGGGTGCCGTGCTTGATCGCCCCGCCGATCTGATCCTCGGGAGCCAGCCTGTCCGAGCCGCAGTAGAGCCCCTCGCCCATCAGGAAGGGCAGCTCTTTGATCCGCAGCCGCGAGACGACACCGTAGCGGTGGATCAGCTGACGGGCTGCCAGGCGCAGCATCCGATCCAGCTCGACGAAAAAAAGCTCTACCCCGCCGCCGCTCTCGAAAGCCACCCGGGGCAGGTTAAGGGTGGTGAAAGCGATATTGCCCCGGCCCGCCGGGCTCTCCGGTCCGTGGCGGTTACCGATGACCCGGCTCCCGGAGCCCGTATAGGCAACCTCGCCGCCAAAATCCCGGTTAAAGGTACTGTCCATGAAGCTGAAGGCGATATTTCTTCGCCGCGATGCCACGGTCAAAGCCAACCGGTAGATGTCGAAGTTTGGATCAGCCGGTCCAAAATTGATCCCCTTCCTGACCCTGAAGACCAGGTGGGGGAAAAGGGGGGCTTCGCCATGCCCCAGGCCGCGGTGGAAAGCCTCGAGGATCGCCCCGGTAACGGCGCGCCCTTCGGCGGTGGTATCGGTCCCCAGATTTATGGTGGAGCGAGGCGGCTGGGCCCCCGCCCGGGTATACATCGAATTGAGATTGCAGACGAGCCCTTCCATGGCTTGGTAGATCTCTTCCTCCCCGGGCTTTTCTTGCAGGGAGCGGATCACCCCGCCCATATGACGATCAAAATGAGGAAAGCTCTGCTCCCCAAACATATCATTTTGACTGCTCTGCAAAGCTATCGCCGCCTGCGCCGCCGCAGCAGCGATCCCTTTCGGTGGACGGATATAGCCGCAGCCCGCATTAAAACCTTCCCTCAGCAGCTGCGCCAGATCGATCTGCAAGGAATTGATCGTCTTGCTGTAATAGCCCAGGGCATGGATATGTAGAGAGCCTTCCCGGTGCGCAGAAGCAAAATCGCCCGGGAGGAGGTTGCTCAGGTAATATTTTTTGCTCGCTGCCATGGCGATCTGCAGCATCTTTGCCGAGGGCGAGCTGCTGATAGCAGCGCTTTCGCGGCTGGTCTCTACCAAAATCTCCTTAACTACATCCATGAGCTCCGTCTTCGCTTCGCGGATCCGAGTCCGCCGATCACGGTAGAGGATGTAGGCCTTCGCTGTGCGGGCATGTCCATTTTCAATCAGCACCTTCTCCACCGAATCCTGGACCTCTTCCACCGCCGGGACGATCCCCCCGTAACCCGCCTTTTTTAGGTAGCGAACCACCTGCCAGGTCAGGTTCTCAGCGATCTCCCGGTTGCTCCCCCCCACGGCCTGAACCGCCTTGAAGATAGCATCGGTGATCTTAGCGGGCTCAAATACAACTACCCGGCCGTCCCGCTTCCGGATTTCCCTGAAGGGAACTTCCTCCTGTAGCGGCTCATTCTGTGAAGCAGGTGTTTCGCCCATCGCTCTTCCCCCCCCGAATCCAGCCAAAGGCGGATCCACCGCCTCTTTAACCCCCATATCTGCGCAGATAATGTGAACCCCTAGTCGCCCACAGGATGATCGACGAGAATGGTATCAACGCCGATCTTGACGATCTTTTCCCAGGGGATCAGATAGCTCTGGGTGCGGGAAAGTTTGCCCCAGATCCGGCCGGCGGCGGGCACAATAATCGCCTTCACTGTCCCCTTCTCCAGATCGAGCTCCAGATCGCGGATCGCCCCCAGCCTGCGGCCGTCATTAACATTGACTACTTCGCGTTCCCGCAACTCGCTTATTCTGATCAATGGATCTCCCCTCCGGTAGATCTTTCCCTATATTATAGACTGATGGCGGCGGGGAGGCAATTCGAATAGTCTTGCTTACTGAACATGCTTCCGCAGATGGCCCAGGGCGGCCTTCTCCAGACGAGAGACCTGGGCTTGGGAGATGCC
>JGI24707J26582_10002687_pt1 | contig 13202 bp, 12 predicted proteins | sample BioPla1DNA1_FD_26582 | JGI IMG/M metagenome (IMG submission 26582) | reverse complement strand
CGGCGGGACTGGCATGGTTACCGGGATTAAACGCTTTAAGCCGCGCGGCGGGTTTTCCTGCCAGTAGCGCTGGCGAGCGGCATCGGTTGAGCGGTGCTCATCCACTAGTTTTACAGTCAGCGGCCGATCTTTTATCTTTATATTTTCTAGAATATTTTTGCTTTCACGGCTGGTTGTACGGTTACCTAGAAGAACAATAGCGACATTATACTCAATAGCTAGCTTGGCTATTGTTTCAGCAAGTTTTATAGTTCCGATCACTTTTTTATGTAGTACCCCTTTTGTCTTATGGACTACGGCTATTCCGCACTTCTCGCGGCCGGGGTCGACAGAGATTACTAGGTCTTCCATGGGACAACCTCCGTTCCTGAATAGTATATTCCATGAGAGGGATTATATTCCTGCAGAAAATAAAAAAATAGACGAGGTGCATCAGAAAATACACACCCCGCCCTGCGGGCACCCCTCTCAAGAGGGGATTTAAAACCGAGATTGCCGCGCTGCGCTCGCAATGACATACGAAAAAGGCGCCCGGATTGGGCGCCTTGGTTTGAAGCTTATTAGAATTTAACGTTTACAGCTGCGCTAGTGCGTTTCAGGTCAGCGCCGGCTTTAGTTTCGAAGTCTTGGTATTTAACAGTCAGAACAGTGTTCTTGTCAAGGTTTTTGTCTAATTGATATTCCATACCTTTGAAACCTTCGTTTAAGTCGCTAGCATTCATATCGTTGCTCAGGCTGCCGAAACCAGTGAAAGCAGCAGCTTCTACATCTCTATGAGTTACAGACAGACCAGCTTTGTTAAACTTCACACCGAATGCAGTTGCATCAGCGTTAGCATCGTCGTTGTCGAAGTATGAAGCAGTAGCTGTTACGTTGTCAGCAAGTTTGAAAGCACTAGTCAAACCATAGATTTCTTGATCATTGGAGTCGTCTTTGTAGTAGCTGGCACCAAAGTCAGCACCCAGAGCGTTGAAGCCATATTCAGCTGCATATACACGATGCTTGCCGTCTTCGCCATCTACAGTATTACCGGCTACAAGTTTCAGGTTGCCAGTTTTAGCGGCAATGGCATTCATTTGAGTGTCATACAGGTAGCCGCCACCAAGCAGAACGTCTTGACGACCAATGGTGTTAGTAAGACCAAGAGCGTCTACAGTTACGTTAGCAGTATCTAATTTAAAGCTGCCGTTGGTATTGCCATCATAGTTGATGTTACCGCTGTTGAGACGAGCATTGAATTTCAGGTTGTCGCTGATTTTGCCGTCGAAGGATACACGGGCACGGAAATCAGTGTTGTCGTGTTTGCTGCCAGCAGCATCTTCGGTACCAGCGTAACGTACACGAGCGTCGCCGGAGATTTTAACCATGTCGTCAACTTGTTTTTGCAGACCTTCAACTTTTACGCCGAGGTTGTTAAGTTCAGTGCTGAATTCTTGAGCAAGTTGGTCAACAGTTGCTTTTTGTTCAGGATTCAGGTCTTTGTTCATAGCTTTAGCTACGATTTGAGCCATTTCGTAACGGGTCATTGTTTTGTCGCCTTTGAAAGTGCCATCATTGTAACCGTCAACGATACCAGCTTGAGCAAGTTTGTTTACGGAATCATATGCCCAGTGTTTTGCAGGAACATCAGAGAATGGGTTAGCAAATGCAGGTACTGCAAATGCTACTGTTAATGCAGTTGCTACAGCTGCTTTAAGAAGTCTTTTTTTCACTTGGAAATCCCCCTTGAATTTATAATAATTGTTTTGCGGGTGTTGCCACCAAAGCATTTCGGCTTCGCTTCACCAGAGGGGGAATGATTTCGATGAGTATCCACGTTTCCTCATGTATCATACCCAGTCCAGCTCAGTTTCTGCTTTATGCCAACCTGCCGCTTTTTGCAGGTTTCTTGTTTACATAATTCGACACTACTTCCTTGTATCCTGCTGTGATGTGTGATGTAATTATTGGTAAGTCTTTTAACGTGTCGGTGATTTGACTAATCGGTCATGTAGTGTCAAAAAGTATAGATTAGTTAATCATCATTTACATAATTTTAAAGTCTACTGAATGTGTTGCGTCTAATATCGCGGATTATATTGCAATTCGTCTAGGTCGACTATCCAGTCAGGTTTCTTTAAAAAAATATATGATTAACATAATCTTATAATACTTATTTCGACATTTTACGACAAACTCCTTCTTTTTGACTTTAAATTTTTTAAAGTTCTTCACACTTGTTTTTGGGGCGACTAGTCAGTCGTAATCTATCAAAAAAATTATGGATTAACATAAATCCATTTTTAACGTTAATATGTATTCGGTGAATGTTGCGGGATTCCTTCTTGTTATCAAAAAAAAATTATGTAAATAATAGAGTCACACCCCACCCTAACAATGCTGCTTTAGTACGTCCAGTTATATTAGTACGTCTTTCGGCAACATTAACGTTTCGTAGGCGACGGTGGCCCCCCCTCTCAAGAGGGGATTTAAAAAGTGGAAGGCAATGATGCGGCACAATACCGAACCACGCTTTCCACTTCTTATTTACGTCTTATATCTATCTCACTTTTTCAACGTTAATTTCTATGTTTAAAGGTCCTACTGTATGGACGTCGGTTCTGGCGGTGGCGGTTAGTTCTACTTTACCGCCGTAGCGAGTGGCTTTATTGATGGTTCCATAAAGCTGTGCGCCGCTCATACTGCCGACTGTGCCTTGGATTGGGTCTGGCAGGATTCCCTGCTTGACGGCAGCTACATTAACTTTTTGCAGGAAGGCCAATATAGCTTCTTCCGCCTGATGTGTTTCCCGTCCTACGTCAACGACTTCGGAATAGACTATTGAATCTTTTGCATAAATTAGATTATTAGGGAATAGCTGAATCTGGCCCATGACCGGCTCACCGTATACGGTATTGCTAGCGGACGATATCCGGACAATAATATCCGTGCCCGGGTTGGCCTTGATAATGTCCATGGCTTGGTCAAAATCAGACTTGGCTATCCATAAGACTTCGAGGTCTTTGTTTTCTATCCCAAGTTTGTGAATAATAATCTGATTTGCGTTATAAACAATCCCTGTAAACGCTTTCTGTATCTCAGCCGTATTGCTGCCGGAATGCAGCGTATCAGTATATAAGACTTCGCCGGCTCTGAATACAACAGCGCCTTCGCGGACAAACTGCAGTCCTTGTTTAAGGTTTTCAGTTAGTTTATTAAGTTGGTCTACATCTTCTTCTAGTGAAGTTTTAGCTTCATTAAGCTGATTTATGCGGGAATCAAGCTGAGTTTTGGTAGCTTGAAGCGCCGTAATCTCCTGTTCTGCTTCATCAAGATCACCGCGAGCCGCAGCAAGGGCAGCAACCGTTTTGTCGCGTTCTGCTGTGACTACTGCTAATTCGCGGGAGATTGCGCTTAGCTTGGTTACAGTTGCCTGAACCTTTTCATTTAAGGCTGAGTATTCTTTAGTCTTTTCTTCCAACTCTTTGCGACTGGTTTCAAGTTCGGTGTTTTTAGCGGTTACTTCTTGCGAGAGGGAAACTAGTTTGGCCTTTAATTCATCCATGCCAAATAATGCTGTACGTACGTCGCGTGATACTAGATTTAGGATGCCGAGCGTACAGGCGGCGATAAGGATGCCGGTGATTATTGTGACAACTATCGACGTATGCTTAGGGCGCAAGCCGAAAATCGAAAGTTTCTTCTTGCCGACTTTGGTACCCAGCTTGTCGCCGATATAGGCAATAGCCCCACCCATTAAGGCTATGACGGCTATTAGGATGATGCCGTACATATGCGTTCCTCCTCTCTATTTAAGTCGGAAAGTGGAAAGTTACTGGGATGCCTTTCTTACCAGGAAGAATCCGGCGATGATTCCGAGGATATTTGGCAGCCAGGCAGCTAGCAGGGCTGGGATCGCTCCGCCTTGGCCGAGGGCTGAACTTACTGTCATGATGGTATAGTAGATAAAGATAACAATTATACTAATACCAAGCCCGATTGAAGAGCTTGATCGATGCGGCTGAAGGCCAAGTGGTGTCCCGATCAGAGCGAAAACAAAGCTTGCCAGAGGAATAGTAAACCGCTGATAAAGTTCTACTTCCAGCTTGCTGATGTTCACATACTCTTTTTGCAGAATGTTTATCTGCTGCCGTAATTCCTTGATGCTCATTTCTTCAGGTTTTTTCTGTTCATGGGAAATGGTTTTAGGAGTCTTGTTGAGCGGCATTATCTGCTGCTCAAACCGCATTGTCCGTTCAAGCTGGCCTTCGACCGATAAGTCGTGAATAATGCCGTTGTACATAATCCAGCGGTCGCTTTTCCAAACCGCCTTCTCGGCATTTTCCACGCGAACAAGATTGCCTTTTTCAAACTCCTGCATGGTTACCGCGTACATTGCCCCTGTTTTCTCGTCGTACTTTCTTGCATAAGTAAGACGTTCTAACAGATTGCCTCTGACATCTTTTATAACAATATGCTCTTGTGATTTAGGAGCAGTGTTTTTTTCAATTTCATACTTAACGATATAGTTATAGGCTGCATTAGCCCGTGGTACAACATATTCGTTAAAACCGACAGCAAAAATGCTGACAAAAAATGCGACTACAAACACCGGAGCTGCTAACCGGTAAAAACTTAATCCGCCAGACTTCATTGCTGTTATTTCGCTTGAGCCTGATAAGCGGCCAAATGCCATGAGCGATGCCAGCAGCATTGACATTGGGAATGTCAGAACAACAATTCCGGGCAAGCTGTATACAAACAGCTTGACTACTGTAATAAGCGGTGTGCCGTACTTTGTGACATACTGCGCAATTTTAAACAGTGTGCTTGTCCCGATAAATATGCTTGAAAAGGCGCATATGCCGAATATGAATGGACCGAGTAGTTCTTTGGTTATATATTTATCAAGTATGCGCATATATTTCTCCTCATAGTANGTTNAGNCGAGGGGGATTATAAGCTAAANTTCTCGCCGAGGTAGAACTTACGAGCAATTTCACTAGTGGCGATAGTTTCGCTGTCGCCATCGATTAGAATTTCGCCTGAGTTTAGGATATACGCCCGGTCTACGATGCTAAGTGTTTCCCGGACATTATGGTCGGTTATCAAAATGCCAATGCCACGTTGGCGAAGGTAGCCGATAATGTCTTGGATATCTGCTACTGCGATCGGGTCAACGCCGGCGAAGGGTTCGTCGAGCAGAATAAAGTTAGGGTCGGTTGCCAAGCAGCGGGCGATTTCTACCCGGCGGCGTTCACCGCCGGAAAGCTCAGAACCTTTCCGTTTGCGCACATGACCGACATTAAACTCGTGAATAAGGCTTTCGGCCTTATCTTTACGTTCAGCCGCTGAGAGATTAGTTGTCTCCAAAATAGCCATTAAATTATCCTCAACGGTCAGCTTACGAAAGACTGATGCTTCCTGCGGGAGGTAGCCGATACCATAGCGCGAACGCTTGTACATCGGCATCGAGGTGACATCTTCGCCGTTGACAATGATATTGCCATTATTGGGACGTTCCAGACCGACAATCATATAGAAGGTTGTAGTCTTTCCGGCACCGTTCGGCCCGAGGAGTCCCACGACTTGTCCCTTGTCTACCCGCAGGCTTACGCCGTTGACAACATTGCGGCCTTTATAGGTTTTTATAAGGTTATTTGTTTCAATGTACATTGGGAATACTCCTTTAGAGATTGCCGCGCTTAGCTTAGCTCGCAATGACATTGAGTTGGCTGTTGCCATTCTAGACTGTCATCGCGAGGGCAAATAATAGCTCGTGGCGATCTCGGTTTTACTGCGGCTGGACTACTAGTTTGGTGCGGCCGGTGGCATCCATAGCTTTGTCATTTAAGCGGATGGTGAGGGTTTCACCAGTCAGGATGTTGCCCTCTTGGACTGCCCGGGCATTGCCGGTCAGGATGGCTTTACCCTGTCCGCCGCCTTTGGTGCCATAATAGGTTACATTATCGGCTACAGCGTCAAGTTTGCGCACATCGCTGACGATATGCACATTGCCGGTGCCGACAGCTTTATCTTCCTGAATAAACGCTTCAATCTTATCCGCTGTCATAAAGCCGTCGGGCATGGTAAGACGAGCGCCGCCGGGAATGACAGCATATTGTTTATCGGCATAATAGTCAATTTTAGGTCCGGTAAGAGTATTCTGCCCCTTGACCAATACAGCATTGCCTGTAGCAACAAGATGGTTATTGTCATAGGAGCGGACTTCGGCCGAGGTTAGGGTAGCATCTTCTTTGACAACTTTAACTCCGCCTGTGACATAGGCTTCTCTGGTCTTTGTATTATATTCGGCGCTGGTACCGGTAAGGACAGCATTATCTTGGATCATTCTTACACCGCCTTGGGCAATCATAACACCGGTTGATGAATTGTATTCGATGGTTTGAGCTGACAGTTCAACCGGCTTATTTTGTTCGGCCTGCAAACTGGCTGCTGCGCCAAAAGTGACTAAAGCAGCGATTAAGGCTGCGCTGATTTTCTTTTTCACTTAGGAGCCCCTCCTTTTACTACCCGGGCATTGCCTTCAACTTTTACTTTTTCCATATTGGCATCACTTTCAATTTTGTCACCTGTTATAACGGTATCTTCCCTCGTCATGGTAACACCGCCTGTCCCGTAGAAGTAGCGTTTCTTACCTTCCCACCGGGCTTCACGAGCAGTAAAGGTGGCACCATCGCTAGTTATGGCTTTTACATTGCCAACCATTAAAATATCCTTACTATTAAGATCTATGTTTGCCTCAGGCGCAATTATTTGGATGCTGCTCCCATCGTCTTTATAAAAAGTGCCCTTGAGGTTAAGCATCTTTACTGCTTTAGTCTGCGGGTCTATCTCAGTCCGCTCGGCTTTAAGCTCCCATAAGCGTTTGCCATTCTCTTCCTCAATAATTTCGTTACCGATAAAAACCGGTTTAGTATCGCCAGCGTCTTGCGCTGTCTGCTGCTGATCATCATTGTCTGCACTGAAATAGTACACGCTGCCAATCACTAAAATAATGGCACAGGCGATAATCCAAAGTTTTTTATTTTTCAAACCCGCTCACCTGTCCTTCCTTACATAACGGGGCAGCTGACGTGGTTGATACTTGGCTTGCTTCCTCATGAAACGGTGTATTCCAGCGTTTCTGGAACCAAAGCCACTCATCAGGATACTGTCTGATTGTATCTTCAATGATTTTGGTCATACGTTCAGTCAGTTTGTTTATCGACTCGGGGTCACCCCCGATATTTTCATAGTATAACGGCGGTTGGATTATTATCCGATGTCCGCCTTCGGGCCGGCGCACAATAAACGCGGGTACAACCGGTGCTTTAAACTTGCGGGCAAAAACAGCCGGTCCCAGCGGCGTGGATGCCATTTTGCCGAAGAACTTTATAAATAATCCATCTTTTCCACCGTCTTGGTCAGCCAAAAAGCCAAGCACCTTACCTTTTTTCATGGCTTTGGCGGCTGCCACCAATTCAGTAGTTCCTCGCGCAAATATTTCCATACCGACCATTCGGCGGTAATCATTTAGAATACGAGTATGCTGATCATTAGGCTGGCGTTTGATAACGGTAGTCATTGGAAAGCCTTCCATTGACAACGCCGCGCCCAGCCACTCCCAATTGCCGATATGAGCAGTGAGAAATACTACCCCGCGCCCTTCGGCAACCGCATCCGCTAAATAGTGACGATTTTCAATTTCAACAAATTTTTTAATTCTTTCAGGGGTTAGTGATGGTATGTACATCACTTCTAGGAAGGTCTGACCGAGATTGCGAAATAGTTTTTTGATAATGATATTGCCTTCTTCAGGCGATATGCCTGTTCCGTCTAAGAGCTGCGCGAGTGCGCGCCGTCTCTGCTTGGCGGCAATATGATAATACAACTTGCCGAGTAGTTTGCCTAAGAATAGGACTGCACTGTAAGGCAGCAGGCAGACTATTTTGCTAATTGATTTTAGTAGGTGGTATTGCCATTCATTCGACACGGCGGGCCTCCTCTCTGAATAATAACTAAAATAACACACTTCAAGTATGCTTTATGGCGAATTACACACCCCGCCCTGTGGGCACCCCTGTCAAGAGGGGATTTAAAACCGAGATTGCCGCGCTTCGCTCGCAATGACAATTTAGTTAGCTGTCGGCCATCTATCATGTCATCGCGAGACACGTTAGTGTCGTGGCGATCTCATTTTTTACTGTCTTGTTTCTATATTTGCCGGCTTGGTGTAAGCGTCGATTACTTGCTGCCATTTGCCTTGGGCTTTTAGGATTAGCTCAATTATCTCCCGAACTGCGCCTTGACCACCTTGGTGACTGGCAATGTAATGGACGCGTTCTTTAACTTCGGATACTGCATTAGCCGGAGCACAGGCAAAGCCTACTTGTAAAAGCACTGCCAGGTCATTGAGGTCGTCGCCGACATAACAGATTTCGTCCATAGCTAGCTTGTGCTTAGCGGCAAGTTCATGCATTGCCTCTACTTTATTCACTGAGCCTTGATAGATGTCGCCGATTTTTAATTCGGCGCCGCGGAATTTTACAATTTCAGTTTTACGGCCGGTTATAATGGCCGTTTTAATACCGACTTGGTGAGCCGCTGATATGCCAAGGCCATCTTGGGCATAGAATTGCTTCATAGTTTCGCCGTTTGGGCCAATTGCTAACTGACCGGCAGTAAGCACGCCGTCAACATCAAAAACCAAAAGTTTTATTTTAGCGGCTCGGGCCTTAATATCCATTATACCACTCCTCGGCGCAATAAGTCAGTAAGGTGAATGATACCAATTGCGTTATTGTCCTTATCTACTACCGGTAAAACGGTAATTGGCCGTGGTGTATTTTTTTCCATGATGTTTAACGCCTGAGCCGCCAGCTTATCAGGCGTAATGGTTCGCGGCGTTTTGGTCATAAGACTGCCAATCTTTTCATCAAGGATATCATGTCCTTTTCTTTCCAATCCCCGCCGGATGTCGCCATCAGTCAAAATCCCCATCAGTTTGCCGGTTTCATCAATAACCGAGGTTGCCCCAAGGCCTTTATCGGTAATAACAAACAACGCGTCTTTGACCGTTTTGTCAGGCGTAATGGTTGGGTTATCCTGCCCGCCGTGCATAACATTCTCTACTGTCAGCAACAGCTTGCGGCCTAGTGCGCCGCCTGGGTGGAAGATAGCAAATTCTTCCGGAGTGAAGTTTTTGGCGCACAACAGCGCAATCGCCAGGGCGTCTCCCATTGCCAGCGTAGCTGTAGTACTCGAGGTAGGAGCCAAACCCAAGGGGCAAGCCTCTTGTTCAACTTTGATATCTAAAAAAACATCGGCATTTTGCACTAAAGTAGATTGTTCACGGCCGCACATGGCAACAATATGGGCGCCAATACGCTTGATAGCCGGGATAATGCCAATTATCTCACCGGTTTCGCCGCTATTGGATATTGCTAATACAATATCATCAGCTGTCACCATGCCTAGATCGCCATGGATAGCTTCGGCCGGATGTAGAAAAAAGGCCGGGGTGCCAGTACTTGCGAGAGTAGCGGCAATCTTCCGGCCGACATGGCCTGATTTTCCCATACCGGTAACAATAACACGGCCATCACATTCGATTATGTGTCTGACAGCTGAAGTAAACTGGCCATTTATCCGAGGAATGAGGCTCTCAATAGCCTCTGCTTCCATTTTAAGCACTGCACGAGCTTGTTCAATGATGTTCATAGGGCACCTCCTTATGAAAGAGCCACCAAGTATAATTGATGGCGAATTACACACCCCGCTCAAGAGGGGATTATTTATGCTTCCGCACTACATTATCAATAGCTTGGACATCTTTTAAGAGGTCTTCAAGCTGGTCGATATAGAGCATATTAGGCCCGTCACAGAGGGCTTCTTCGGGGTTGTCGTGGACTTCCATAAATAGCACATCAATGCCGACGCCAACGGCAGCACGGGTCAGATATTCAACAAATTCCCGTTGTCCGGCAGATGATGTTCCGGCACCGCCCGGTAATTGGACGCTATGAGTGGCGTCAAATACGATCGGATAGCCGAATGAACGCATTATGGCTAAGCCGCGCATATCTACAACAAGGTTGTTGTAGCCAAAACTGGCACCGCGTTCGGTCAGCAGAATGTTTTCATTGCCGGCTTCGAGGATTTTGCCTACTACATTCTTCATATCGTTAGGAGCCATAAACTGGCCCTTTTTTACGTTTACAGGTTTGCCGGTCAAAGCGGCGTTGTAGACCAAATCAGTCTGGCGTGCTAAAAAGGCCGGAATTTGGAGAATATCGAGCACTTTGGCTGCTGACTCGATTTGAGTCATACAGTGAATATCGCTGACAACCGGCACCTTTAGCTCAGCCTTGATTTTATCTAAAATGGCCAGTCCTTCTTCCAAACCAGGACCCCGGAAGGATTTATATGATGATCTGTTAGCTTTGTCAAATGATGCCTTGAAAATATAGGGAACGCCAAGCCGATCGGCAATAGCTTTAATGGCCCGTCCAATTTTCAGCGAGCGTTCATAGCCTTCAATAACGCAAGGTCCAGCGATTAGAGCCAGCGGCTGTTTGCCGCCAACTTCGATTGAGCCTATCTTAACGGTGTTCATCAATGAACCTCCTTGTGATTCTGCTTTATGGAGAATTACACACCCTGCCCTTTGGGGCACCCCTCTCAAGAGGGGATTAAATTGCTGCGCATGCGCTCGCAATGACAGTTTAGTTAGCCACTAGCTTCCTAGTATGTCATCACAAGACACGTAAGTGTCGTGGCGATCTCATTATTTCAAGAGTAGTTTATTAATCAGGTCCAAATCCTCCGGTGTATCAACGCCGATCGATTTGAAATCAGTTTTTAGGACTTTGATCCGATAGCCATGTTCAAGGGCACGAAGCTGTTCAAGCGATTCGGAAACTTCGAGAGGTGTTGGCTGAAGCTTAGCATACTTTAATAAGAAGTCCCGCCGGTAGGCGTAAATACCGATATGCTTATACACCTCGAATCCTTCGCTTTTAACCCGTGGGAAGGGAATAAGAGACCGGGAAAAATACATTGCATAACCGTTTAAGTCAGTTACAACTTTGACAGCACTCGAGTTGTTATACTCACTTTCGTCCATTAGGGTCATAAGCGTTGCCATACTCAAGTTGTCATCATTATCAAAGGCACCGGCTAAATCATCGATGATTTGCGGCTCAATTAAGGGTTCATCGCCTTGGACATTGACGATGATGTCAATATCGGGATAAGCTTGGGCGACTTCGGCTAGCCGGTCAGTTCCGGTAGGATGCTCCGGCGAGGTCAGCATAACTTTGCCGCCGAAAGCGGCTACAGCATCGTAGACCAGCTGATGGTCGGTCGCCACCAGCACCATTTCCGGACGCGTTGCCTTACTTGCCCGTTCATAGACATGCTGAATCATCGGCTTGCCGGCGATATCAGCCAACGGTTTACCGGGCAGACGGGTAGATGAATACCGCGCCGGTATTACGCATAATACTTTCATTCGGATCCCTCCGGCACACATTTATAAAAAAGTGTACAGTTATTTCGACGCCTCTATGCCACGGCGGCGTGCGGTTCTAAGCGGTACAACATTATTAAAATTCGGCTGAGGTTTCAAAGCCTTTTTTATTAAGAGCATTAGATCTTCCATACCGTCAACAAAGTCAAGTTCAATACTTAAAATATACATCGGCAATGGACGATCAGAGTGGATGAACTCAGCGGGAATTTTAACAGCGTCTTTCTCAGTTGTTATAAGGGCGCAGGCCCCTTGATCGACGGCTTTCTGCATAACATCCTGCATTTCAGCCATTGTATAGCTGTGATGGTCAGGGAACCGTACAGGTTCGACTGCGCTGGCACCGGTGTCGGCAACTGTCTGCTCGAAGGAAGATGGGTTGCCGATGGCTGAAAAAGCCATTACCCGTTTGCCGCGCACGACCTCAAGATTGATTTTTGTACAGCGCAGACCTTTTTTATACCAGTCTTCGATTTCAATGAACGCTCGGGGATTATGGATGCTTTCGACCACCGGAGCAATGCAGTTGTAACGAGCCAAGATATTTCTAATATTGTTTCGCGCATTGTGGCTGGATTGGTCAACCTTGGTTAAAAGGTAGGCATGAGCCCGTTCAAGGTTAGCGAGNGGTTCACGCAGCGTGCCGCGCGGCAACAGAAAGTTGTTGCCGAATACATTTAAGGTATCGATAAGCACAATATCTAAGTCACGGGCCAATTTCCAATGCTGATAGCCGTCATCCAATATAACAACATCGGCTTTAAGCTGTTTGACCGCATACTCGCCGGTTACAGCGCGGTCCTTACCCACAACAACAGGTACGCCCGGCAGATTTTTAGCTAGCAAATAGGCTTCATCGCCAGCTTCATTAGCCGACATAAAAATCTTTTTACCGTCCGATACTAGCCCAATATCACCTTTCCAGCCAGCCCGATAGCCCCGGTTGAGAATAACAACTTTATAGCCCATATCACGAATAATCATCGCCAGTTGTTGAGCGGTCGGGGTTTTACCGGTACCGCCGACAGTGATATTGCCGAGACTGATAACTGTGCAGTCGAGTTTATGCTGCTTTTTTATACCGCAACTGTATAAGCCCAATTTAACGCGTACGCCCAAGCCGTAGATAAAGGAAAAAATTCTTAATACCCCAAGCAGGATAGCTGACAGGATACCAGGCTTTTCGCCATGGACTAATTGATATAAATACAGTTGTAATTTTTCACGTTGGCGCATACTTGTTCCGCCTTCTAATTAGTATTTGAATGCTTCAAGCAACTCTTTGAGATATACTGCGCTTTTCCGCGCTGCGCCGCGGTTTTCATTTATTATGGCAGTTGTCTCATCCGACATAGCTTTACGAATTTCGTTATTATTTAGGATTTTTAGCGTTTGTTCTGTTAATTCGGTGCTATCTCTCACTGTAACACATGCGCCCCGGTTTGAAAATAGGAAATAACTGTCCTTAAAATTGAACATGTTGGGGCCGACAATAATTGGTTTTCCATGGGCTGCTGGCTCTAAAATGTTATGCCCGCCGTGCTGGATTAAACTGCCGCCGACAAAAACAATGTCACCAAGGCTGTAAATCTTGCCTAGCTCACCAATAGTATCCAATATTACAACATCGTGTCCGGCAGACGGGTTTTGCTGCAGCGCCGTTCGGCGCGCCGCCGTAAAATTATGGCTT
>JGI24707J26582_10002685_pt1 | contig 13205 bp, 12 predicted proteins | sample BioPla1DNA1_FD_26582 | JGI IMG/M metagenome (IMG submission 26582) | reverse complement strand
ATAATCTTAATTATATAGCAATTTGATGCTCAATAAATATTTTTAAACCAATGATTATAAGAATTAAGCCTCCGACCAATCTGGCTCTGACACCTAAGAGGTTACCAAATTTCTTGCCAATATAGATTCCAATGGCACAACAAAGGAAGGTAATGATACCTATAAGGCCAGTGGCGTATATAATGTTAATATCCATCACTGCTAGACTAACTCCAGCTGCTAGGGCATCAATACTGGTTGCTATGCCTTGTAGGACTAGATTTTTTATAGTGAATACATTCTTACTGCAATTGACTTCTTCTGGGTTCTTGCCTTCTTTTATTGCCTCTACAATCAGGTTAATTCCGATGGCACCCAGTAAAAACAATGCGATCCAATGCTGGAAACGACCAACAACATCTGTAAATGTCTGACCTAGAACAAAACCAAGAAGAGGCATAAGGGCTTGGAAAAATCCAAAGGTTAGGGCNGTTGCAAGAGCGTTTTTCTTATTGATATAACAGCTACACATTCCGTTGGTGATGGAAACTGCAAAAGCATCGGAAGCTANACAAAGGGCTAGAAGTACTATTGTAAAAAAATCCATCTTGTTTTCCTTTCTGCTATTTGTATTNCAGTATGGTATTAACCATTTACAAAGATAAAACTCATGTATGGGCGTTAAGTACCATACATGAGTCTCGTTCATTAAGGAAAGCCAGACTCCGGAAGATGGAATCATTATGTTGACTTGCCACATACAATATACAATAATGTATGCAAACTACTCCCTCATTAATTACCATTTAACTATGCAATANAAATAGTTTTTTAAAANTTTTAGTTCAATCTTGATTGTCTAAATTCTACCATGATAAATTAATATAATCAAGGCTTTTTGGCAATGAAAACTTCCACTTGATAAGAGNTACAAATAAGTGCATAATAAACTGGAGTCTTATTACATAAAAAGAGGAGAAGTGACAAGATGACAACAACAGCAGTTACTGTATTTAATCAGATTTTAATTATGCTTTTTATTATGATTGTGGGATCGATATGTTATAAAATAAAATTGATTAATAAAGAAATGAACAAATATCTTTCGGATTTGGTTCTCATGCTGGTGAATCCATTGGTGATTTTCCTTTCTTATCAAAGGGAGTTTGAAGATACGCTGCTACAAGGTTTGCTCATATCCTTACTTTTAGCCACCATAACTCATGTTTTAGCAATTATCATAGCCAAACGAATCATCAGAAAGAAAGATAAACCAGAAGACGGGGTATTGGAACGGTTTGCTGTAATTTATTCAAACTGTGGATTTATTGGGATTCCCTTAGTGAACGGAATTTTTGGAAGTGAAGGGGTATTTTATATAACAGCCTATATGACTATCTTTAATCTTTTTGTATGGACNCATGGCGTGATATCTGTCTCAGGAAAAAAGGATCGGAGGACAATTGTCCAGGCTTTTGTGTCCCCTTCAGTCATTGCCACTATTTCTGGGTTTTTATTATTTGTTCTAAGAATTCAGTTGCCAGAAACCCTAGTGGAAGCCATGAGTTACATTGGAAATATGAACACACCTTTGGCCATGATGGTAGCCGGGGTTACCATTGCTCAGGCCAATCTTGTTAAATTGCTTGGGAAATTAAGAATTTACTACATCTCATTTTTAAAATTGATTTTTATACCGGTGGTCATGTTGCTAATCTTTAGTCTATTCGATTTATCAAGAGAAGTTTTATTGACTTCAGTGTTAGCGGCAGCCTGTCCAACCGGTGCTACAATTAATCTTTTTTCCATCCGCTATAAAAAGAATTATTTATATGCGTCTGAAATGTTTGCAGTCACCACGGTACTATCGGTTATTACCATTCCTCTTGTTATGATTGTGGCGGAATTACTAATTTAAGAGAAGAATAAGGGTGGAATGCATTAGCTTAAGCTTAAAAAATAAATTTAGAGAAGAACAATGCAACTTGAAATATATATTTATATCAAGTAAAATATTATTAAAAGTATGATTCATGAAAGGTTAGGTTAGAATAGACCAAGATTGAGGAATCATAAGGATTAAAGGAGATTAGTAATGGGAGATTACGTTATTGTTAGCGATGCNACCTTAGATTTACCTGCGAGTTTAATTGAAGAATATGGGATTCATGTAATTCCCATGGGAGTTAATATTGATCAAACTAATTTCAATCATTACCCAGATGAAAGAGAGTTATCCATTGAAGAATTTTATGGGAAGTTAAAAAATGGGGCAATTTCACAAACCACACAAATCACACCAGCCGTTTTTTACGATACCTTTCTACCAATACTAGAACAGGGACAAGACATAATATATATCGCTTTTTCTTCTGGCCTTAGCGGTACATATAATGCGGCTCAGCTAGTAATCAACGATTTAAAAGAGCAATATCCGGATAGAACCATTTNTTGTATTGATTCTCTATGTGCATCAATTGGGGAAGGATTACTGGTATATCAAGCAGCCCTGCAAAAGGAAAAGGGTTTATCCATTGATGAACTTAAGACTTGGGTGGAAGAAAACCGATTATATTCTCGTCATTGGTTTACAGTAAAAGATTTATATTACTTAAGAAGAGGTGGAAGGGTTACTTCCATTGAAGCTGTAGTGGGTACAGCCTTAAGAATAAGACCGGTATTAAGTACCGATGATGAGGGAAAACTGACAGTGGTATCAAAAATCCGTGGCTCAAAAGCAGAGTTGGATTTTCTGGTTTCCAAAATGGAAACAGAAGGAGTAGACTTGGCCAGCCAAACGGTTATCGTTGGACATGGGGATAATCTACAGCAAGCCATGGAGTTGGAAAGGATCATCCGTAGTAAGAATTTAGTGAAGGATGTTATTATATCAAAAATAGGACCGGTCATTGGATCTCATACTGGACCTGGCATGTTAGCCTTGGTATTTATGGGAAGAAAAATATAATGAATGTAAAGAAGTGAAACCATATTATGTCTGAACAAGCGATTAAACCTTATAAGAAACATTTTGATTATTCCTATACTCTTGGAGCATTTCCAACATACGAAATGCTTCTTTCAAAACCAGAAAAAGTACGTAAGGTGATTATTCATTCTACTTATACCGATCAGGAAAAATTAATGAAACTATGTGCCCATAGAAAAATCCCTTATGAAATCAATGACAAATTATTAAATAAAATCAGTGATAAAGAGAATTGTTTTGTGGCAGGGGTTTTTGATAAATATAGTGAAACCTTACGTTCTGACAAGGCTCATATTGTATTAGTCAATCCCAGTAACATGGGGAATCTTGGAACCATTATCAGGACAGCGGTGGGTTTTGGGATCTACGATTTGGCTATTATTCTGCCTGCAGCAGATATCTTTAACCCTAAAACGGTCCGTTCTTCTATGGGGGCTTTATTTAAAATGAATTTTATGCTCTTTGATTCTTTTGATGATTATCGGCAGCAGTATCAAGAGCATGAGATATTTACCTTTATGCTAGATGGAGATAAGAGTTTGACCATTCAAGATTGTCCAAAAGCAAATTTGTATTCTCTGGTATTTGGCAATGAGGCCACTGGCCTTGATGATTCCTTTAAGGGAGTAGGAACCAGTATTTTCATCCCGCAATCTGCGGATGTAGATTCCCTTAATCTAACCATTGCGGTAGGAATTGCTACCTATGTATTTACCAGTAAGTCAAAGATTTAGATGTTAAAAGCCAGAAGGCTTTTGGCATCTAAATTTATATATATAAATATATAAAAATATTATAATTGCCTGTAGATCAGGCTGGAGGAGGTTGTATGAAACTAAACTATAAGAGGACTTTTTTTATAGGCTTGGCGTTTTTTTCAATCTGTGCTTTTTGGCAAATGTATGACAATATTATTCCATTAATATTGAAAAACACCTTTCACTTGGGGGAAACGAATATTGGGGTTTTGATGGCAATGGATAATGTACTAGCTTTGTTTCTTCTTCCTTTCTTTGGACGCTTATCGGACAAGATTAATACACCTCTGGGAAAACGGACTCCATTTATTTTAGTAGGAACCACGGTTGCTTTAATTGCTATGGCATTTTTGCCGATCGCCGACCGGAACGCAAACTTAATTCAGTTTTATATCTTTTTAGGAATTGTTTTACTAGCCATGGGATTTTATCGGTCTCCGGCAGTAGCCTTAATGCCAGATTTAACACCAAAACCATTGCGGAGTAAGGCAAATGCAATCATCAATCTTATGGGTACCTTAGGTGCGGTATATACCCTAGGAATCGTAATCCTTTTGGTAAATGATGAGGAAGTAAAGAAAAATGGTTACACAAAAGTTTTCATAGCTGTTGCCATTATCATGATTATCGCAGTTGTTTTACTTCTGATTACCATTCGAGAGAAAAAATTATCTGAGCAAATAGCAAAGGAATATCCATCGGAACTTGTGGAGGAGGAAGTAATTGAAACCCAAAAAGGATCAATGTCCCCTGAGGTTAAGAAAAGTTTCTATTTTATACTTGCTTCCGTTTTTTTATGGTTTACGGCATATAATGCGGTAACCACCGCATTTTCTAGGTATTCGCAACAGGTGTGGAATTTGCAAGAAGGCGATTTTGCCGACTTTTTAATCGTTGCAACGGTTGCAGCTTTAATCAGTTACATACCAATTGGACATATTTCTAGTAAGATAGGAAGAAAGAAAACAATTATAGGAGGCATTGTCCTTATGGGATTTTCCTTTTTATGCGGTAGCTTCTTCCTAGAGTATTCTCCTTTGGTGAATCTTATCTTTGCGACTACAGGGATTGGATGGGCTTCCATCAATGTTAACTCTTATCCCATGGTAGTAGAGATGTGTAAGAGTGCAGATATTGGAAAATATACTGGCCTATATTATACCTTCTCCATGGCAGCACAAGTTTTCACTCCAATCTTATCTGGAGCACTTTTGCAATATGTATCCTATCGAACTTTATTTCCTTATGCGGTGTTCTTTTCCTTGGCTGCCCTATGCACCATGCTAAGGGTAAAGCACGGGGATTCAAAGCCACTGAAAAAGAGCAGTGTTATAGAAAACTTTGATACTCCGGATTAGAAGGATGGAATCTTTTAATAATAGATGTAGGTGGAAATGTTCATAAGGTACCAAGGAAATCTCTTTCTAGAGATTAAGGATATTGTGGACTGGAATGGAGCTAAGATGTTAGTTGAAATTGTATTGTTTTTTCTTATAATGATAGTTTTATATTTATTAATCATCATGCCAAAGCTAAAAGCGAATCCACAACTTGAAAAATTTGATGGATGGTTGTATGCTCACCGGGGTCTTCATGATAATAAAACCAGAGCTCCGGAAAATTCACTGGCAGCATTTTCCCTCGCTGTGGAAAAAGGTTTTGGAATTGAGCTGGATGTTCAGNTGACCAAGGATTTGGTTCCTGTGGTACACCATGATTATAAGTTAAAGCGTTCTTGCAAGGTGAATAAGAAAATTTCAGAACTTACCTATCAAGAACTTAGAAAATATAAAATATTTGGGTCAGAGGAAAAAATTCCGACTTTAGAAGAAGTTTTAGAAACCGTAGATAAAAAGGTGCCTTTGATTATTGAATTGAAGATTCCATGGAAACCCAATCATACCTGTGAGGCAGTTTCAAAAGTATTGGCCAATTACCAAGGCTTATATTGCATTGAATCTTTTAATCCTTTTGGTTTGATTTGGTATAAAAAACATTTTCCCCATGTAGTTCGTGGGCAATTATCAACGGATTTTATTAAGGAAAAAATCAAAGGGAGTAAGGTACAATACTTTATTTTAAAACATTTGCTCCTAAATTTTCTGACCAAACCAGATTTTATAGCATATCATCATGTTTACCGAAGGGGATTATCCTTTACGATATGTAGAAAACTATATCGGACAAAAACTTTTGCATGGACCATAGAGTCTCAAGAGCAATTAGAGGATAATCAAGGATATTTTGATCTCTTTATTTTTGATAGTTTTATCCCAGAAAAGAAATAGATAAATCTTGCAATCCCATTCAAACCCATATCAACTGCCGGTTATTGGCATATTAAAAATCCTATTTATAAACCATATTAATATGGCATATAATATCAAATACTTGAGGGCGTACTTGATTTGGATGGGATGTGAGAGAATGTATCGATTGGTCGGGATATGGTTGTTTGAACTTTTATGGTGTCTTTCAGATATGATCTTAAGACCTAGGAAATTAGCCTGTGATAAAGCGTTTGCAGCAGAAGCAAGTGGAGGAAAATTTGATATTGCCGCCTATTATGTTACAAAAAAGTATAAATTTTACTTGCAATCCGAATTTGGGTATAAACTTTCCTGCGAATTGTTAGANCCGGAGAATTTTGCTTCCTCCAAAGATAGAAAAGTTGCAATTCTTTGTCATGGCTTTGGATGCTCTAGATATAGCAGCTTAAAATATGCACAAATATTTTTAAGACTAGGGATTCCGACCCTGATCTACGATCATAGAAACCATGGTTATAGCGGTAAGGCTCATACCACCATGGGATTTAAGGAAAAGTATGATTTANCTAGGATTGTAGATTGGTGTATCAAAAAATATGGGACTGAGTGNAAGATTATTACCCATGGAGAATCCATGGGGGCGGCTACGGTGCTTCTCCATTTGGGGATTGATCCNAGGGTGGATTTAACCATTGCTGATTGTGCTTATTCCGATTTGGTACATTTATTAAGACATCAATTAAAGCAATATTATCATCTACCCAGTTTTCTTATTCCCATTGAGAGCTGTCTCACCTTNNTTCGTGCAGGCTTTTGGTATAAGGAGGTATCTCCCATCCGGGTTGTGAGTAGGATCGATACTCCCATTTTATTTATTCACGGGAAATGTGATAACTTTGTACCTACCTATATGTCCAAATTAATGTACTATGTGAAAAAGGATAAAAAGGCTCTATATCTGGTGGCCAAAGCCAAACACGCAGAGAGCATCTGTAAGAACAGGAAGGGATATGAGACAGTTATTGAAGAATTTATAGGGAAGGTTCTTGGGTAAAGAAGAAAAAGCTAGATTAAAGCTTAGGATAATCAAGAGGCTCAAAGTCAATGGAAAGGAGATTGACTTTGAGCCTTCATCTTTTTATTTTGTATCCTCTTGTAGTGATCTCGATAAATTTGCTATCTTTGTGCAACTATATTTATCATTTTAGTTTTTATCCTCTTGTAGGGATGCCATCTTCATGGCTCTTACCTTTAAGGAAAGACCAAAGAGATTAATAAAGCCTTCCGCATCCTTATGGTCGTATAGATCACCAGTGGTAAAGGAGGCAATGCTTTCATTATATAGGGAGTAGGGAGAAGTAGTTCCCTGTTTGATGATATTTCCTTTGTAGAGTTTTAATATTACTTCACCAGTCACGTATTCTTGAGTGACATCAATAAAGGCCTGGTAAGCCTCTCTTAATGGAGTAAACCATTTTCCTTCATAAACGATATCAGCAAAACGATTGCTAATTTCTTTTTTTGCACTTAAGGTAGCCCGATCAAGAATTAACTCTTCCAATTGGGTATGGGCTTCCATTAAAATGGTACCACCGGGAGTTTCATATACCCCACGGGATTTCATTCCAACAACTCGATTTTCCACAATATCAATAATGCCGATTCCGTGGGCTCCACCAATTNGATTTAACTCTTTGATGATTTCCGTTGGTGACATCTTCTTCTGGTTAAGTGCAATGGGGATTCCTTTGTCAAAACTAAGGCTAATGGTAACTCCCTCCTCCGGTGCCTTTTCTGGAGGAACACTTAAAACTAGAAGGTGATCATAATCTGGAGCTTGTGCCGGATCCTCTAATTCCAGCCCTTCATGACTAATGTGCCAAAGATTACGATCACGGGAGTAACTATTATCTGCTGAAAAAGGAAGGTGAATTCCGTGCTTTTGGCAGTATGCAATTTCTTCTTCCCGGGAGGTCATGGTCCAGATTCTCCAAGGAGCAATGATTTTTAAATCTGGTGCTAGAGCTTTAATGGTTAATTCAAAGCGTACTTGATCATTTCCTTTACCAGTAGCTCCATGGCAAATTGCAGTAGCCCCTTCCTTTCTTGCTATTTCAACAAGTCGTTTGGCAATCACTGGTCTAGCCATAGCGGTTCCTAGGAGATATTTATTTTCATAAATNGCATTGGCCTTAACACAAGGCATTACATAATCATCTACAAATTCTTCTACAACATCTTCTATATATAATTTGGTAGCTCCGGATAATTTGGCTCTTTCTTCTAAGCCATCCAGTTCATCTCCCTGACCTACATCAATACAAACACAAACAACATCATAATCGTAGTTTTCCTTCAACCAGGGAATAATAGCGGTAGTATCAAGACCACCAGAATAAGCAAGTATTACTTTTTCCTTCATAGAATAACCTCCTTCAAAATGCTTCAATAATTAATTACTTAATTACTTAAAAATAAATTATTAATTATCGATTAGTTATAATATTAAAATAACGACAAAACAATTTACTATGTAAAATTGTTTAATTTATTTATAAATATACAATATAATATATTAATATGCAAGAGGTAAAATTGAAATTATGAAAAAATATTCATTAACTTCTGGATGTATTCCTCCTTCGATTGCTAGGTTTTAGTAGATATCATAGAGTAAATACTATATAATAACAAAAAACTGAAACAATCACTTCAGAATACAGAGGATGAATATGAAACATATAGAATAAAGAAAGGACTAGTCATTATGTATCGAATCATATTAGCATCGGAATCACCTAGAAGAAAAGAGATCTTAAAAACCATGGGAATTCCCTTTGAAGCCATGGCCAGTAATGTAAATGAAGAAGTTGAGGAAAAAGAGCCTGCAAGTATGGTGGAGGCCTTAGCTAAATTAAAAGTAGTGGATATTTGGAAACAAATCAAAGAGCAGAATAAATCCCAGGATAAAATCATAATCATCGGTGCAGATACCATGGTCTTTTATCAGGGACAGGCCTTAGGGAAACCAAAGGATCAAGAGGATGCTGCTAGAATCTTAGGGATGTTAAGTAATGATGTGCACCAAGTATATACTGGAGTTAGCATGATTATTGTAGATCAGGATAGGAAGCTAAAAGAAGAGCATATATCTTTTGCAGTTTGTACCAAAGTCTCTGTACAACCTTTAAATAAGAAGCAAATGGAAGACTATATTGCCAGTGGTGAGCCCATGGATAAGGCTGGAGCTTATGGAATACAGGGGCGGTTTGGTATCCATATCAAAGAAATCTCCGGGGATTATTACAATGTGGTTGGTTTTCCTATCGCTAAAATCTATGAAACATTATTAGAGCTGGGAATTGATCTTAAGGATCAAAGGAATTCGTAAATTAAAATTATTATTATTGGGAAATAATAAAATAGGGTATTGCATAAATTTTAATCTATGTGTATAATTATAAATAAATTTCAAGTATGGAAGCTAATAAATAGTAATTCTGAAAATGGAAGACGAATAATTTCATAGATTAAGGAGGTAATGACTATGATGATGATAAATAGTGGAGTTACTGCGGCAAAGGGTTTTCAGGCAGCTGGTATATATGCAGGAATAAAAAAGAAAAGAAAAGATATGGCCCTAGTATATTCCCAGGTACCAGCCAAAGGGGCAGGGACATTTACAACCAATATGGTTAAAGCAGCTCCAGTAAAATGGGATATTCAGGTGACCAAGGAGAGTCCTTTTGTTCAGGCAGTCGTATTAAATAGTGGAATCGCCAATGCCTGCACTGGAATGGAAGGGGATATTAATAACGAAAGAATGGCAAAGGCGGTAGCAAAAGCCCTTAATATACCCACAGAAGCAGTTTATACTGCCTCCACTGGTATAATCGGTAAACAATTACCCATTACCACCATTGAAGAAGGGGTGCTTACCCTAGTTAAGAGTTTGAAAGATGGTAACGAAGCAGGTAAATTAGCAGCAGAGGCTATTATGACAACGGATACCTATGCAAAAGAAGCTGCCATTCGTTTTATGATTGGTGACAAGAAAATTACCATAGGTGGTATGGCCAAAGGTTCCGGTATGATTCACCCTAATATGGCAACCATGCTAGGGGTACTAACTACAGATTTAGCCATATCAAAGGAACTATTACAGGAAGCATTAAGTGAGAATGTGAAGCATACCTTTAATATGGTATCTGTGGATCGGGATACCTCCACCAATGATTCTTTATTAATACTGGCCAATGGGTTAGCTGGCAATGAAGAAATAACCGAAAAGAATGAAGATTATGAAACCTTCTGCAAGGCACTGAACATGGTAACAACCGACTTGGCAAAGCAAATGGCAGCGGACGGGGAAGGTGCAACGAAATTACTAGAAGTTAAGGTGATTGGAGCGAAAACCTGGGAGGATGCTGCAAACCTTAGTAAGTCCATCATAAGCTCCAATCTGGTTAAGACAGCTGTTTTTGGAAATGATGCCAATTGGGGTCGTATTCTTTGTGCTATGGGGTATTCTGGGGTGGTCTTTGATCCAGATCAGGTTGACCTTTATATTGAGAGTGAAATTGGTAATTTAAAATTAGTAGAAGACGGTATGGCTACGGATTACTCGGAAGAGGTGGCGACAAAAATTTTATCTTCCAATCAAGTAACAGCCATCGCTGACATCAAAGCAGGAACAGCCACCGCAACTGCATGGGGTTGNGATCTAACCTATGATTATGTCAAAATCAATGCGGATTATCGCTCATAATGGAAGCATGATNTAAACTTAGATTTTTTAATAACTGAATATAAAAAGGAGTAATTGCCATGGTGCTAATGGATCAAATACTAATAAAAGCGCAGACCTTAATTGAGGCTCTACCTTACATACAAAAGTTTAACAACAAAAAAGTGGTAGTAAAATACGGCGGAAGTGCTATGTTGGATGAAAATTTACAATTAAATGTGATTAAAGATGTTGCCCTTTTAAAATTGGTAGGAATGCAGCCAATTATCGTCCATGGAGGAGGAAAAGAAATTACAAAATGGCTTAACCTCCTGGGACATGAGTCAAAATTTGTTGAGGGATTAAGAGTTACCGATGAGCTGACCATGGAAGTGGCAGAAATGGTTTTGGGGAAAGTAAATAAAAACCTGGTTCAGATGGTCGAAAAACTTGGGGTGAGAGCCGTTGGTATTAGTGGTAAGGATGGATCTACCTTAAAAGTTGAAAGAAAGACGGTCAATGGTCAGGATATTGGATTTGTGGGAAATATTAAGGAAGTAAATGTTGAATTAATTAATACCTTAATTGATAATGATTTTATTCCCATCATAGCACCCATCGGCCTGGATGATGATTTTCGTAATTATAATATAAATGCTGACGATGCAGCCTGTGCGGTGGCAACTGCAATTGGTGCAGAAAAACTGGTCTTTCTAACGGATATTGAAGGGGTATATGCCGATACAGATGATAAAAATAGTTTAATTTCCGTACTTACCTTAGAAAAAGCCGATGAGCTTTTAGCCAGTGGCTATATTGGCGGTGGTATGCTACCAAAACTTAAGAATTGTGTGGATGCCGTGAGGAATGGAGTTAGAAGAGTTCATATTCTCGATGGAAGGATGGAACATTGTCTCTTGTTAGAGTTTTTTACCAACAAAGGTATTGGAACCGCCATTATTGACCGGGAAAGTATCTATGATAATGAAGCAGTAGATTTTCAATAAGCGGTAGAATTTATTTTTTCTTTTTATTTATGATTTGAGCAACTTCTTTTGCAAGAACATTTTCCAGAATAAGTATGTTAGATAAGAACATAATCTTAGTCTTATTTGTAATTTAAAATTTTAGAGAAAAAGGGGACATTATAATGATGAAGCGATATATAGAGCAGGCAGAACAGCTATTCATGCCCACATACAGCCGTTTTCCAGTAGTTCTTGATCGTGGAAAAGGGGTATACTTGTATGATGTGGACGGCAACAAGTATCTAGATTTTGGAGCAGGGATTGCAGTTTTCGCCTTAGGTTATTCCAATAAGGAATACAATGATGCCTTGAAATTACAAATTGATAAGTTGTTGCATACATCCAACCTCTATTACAATCTTCCGGCCATTGAAGCTGCTGAAAAATTCACCAAGGCATCTGGAATGGACCAGGTTTTCTTTACCAATAGTGGTACCGAAGCCATAGAGGGAGCCATTAAATTAGCGAGGAAATATTACTATAAGAAATATGGAATTGCCAACAGCCAGATCATTTCCATGGATCATTCCTTCCATGGGCGGAGTATGGGGGCTTTAAGCGTAACAGGAACGAAGAAATATAGGGAAGCCTTTGAACCTTTAATCGGTGGTGTGGTATTTGCAGAATATAATAATTTACAAAGTGTGAAGGAGTTAATTCAGGAGAATACCTGTGCAATTCTGATGGAACCGGTTCAAGGAGAAGGCGGAATACATCCTGCCACCCAAGAATTTATGGAAGGTGTTAGAAGCTTATGTGACCAACATGATATGTTACTGATTTTTGANGAGATACANTGCGGAATGGGTCGAACAGGAGAANTGTTTGCTTATCAAAAATTCGGTNTAANACCAGACATTATGACCAGTGCCAAGGCCTTGGGTTGTGGTTTGCCTGTAGGAGCCTTTGCTNCAAGANCTGAGGTGGCATCTGCNTTTGAGCCAGGAGACCATGGAACAACCTATGGGGGAAATCCTTTTGTAACAGCAGCAGTAAGTCAAGTATTTGATTTATTTGAAAGTGAGNAAATNCTNGATCATGTAAATCAGATTTCACCTTACCTTAGTGAAAAATTAGAGGAAATCGTTCAAAAATATAAATGTATCAAAGAACATAGGGGAATTGGGCTNATGCAGGGACTGGAATTTAATATTCCTGTAAAAGAAATCATAGCAAACTGTCTGAATAAGGGTCTAATCTTGATATCGGCTGGCAGCAATATGATTCGATTTGTACCGCCCCTAATTATTGAAAAAGAGCATGTGGATGAAATGATAACTATCTTGGAAGAAGTATTAAAGGAGATCGGCCAAGATTAAGAATCCCCTAAGAAATATTATTGATGAATTCATATAACCTTTCCGAATACATTTAAAGCAATTTATTTAGGTTTTCATCTTCCAACAAAAGATGTATGAAATCCTGTATATTTTGCTAATAATAAACTTATCATGC
>JGI24707J26582_10002681_pt1 | contig 13219 bp, 13 predicted proteins | sample BioPla1DNA1_FD_26582 | JGI IMG/M metagenome (IMG submission 26582) | reverse complement strand
ATGCCAAAACACCGTCCAATTCATGAAGACTTAAAAAGAAGCACGCAAAAAATTGGTCCGCCGATGAGGATGGTCAATACTCCCACTGGCAAAGATCCCAGGGCCCTGGCAGCGATATCTGCCCATAGTAAAATGAGGCCTCCGCCAATCCAAGAGGCAAAAAGAAGTCGTTTGTGGGAATGTCCTACTATCATTCTAAATAGGTGTGGCACTATTAGGCCGACAAATCCTATGACTCCACAATAAGAAACGACTAGTGAAGTGATGAAGGAAGCCACACAAAGCAGGATCCATCTCACACGTACGATATCGACCCCTAAAGTCTCGGCCTTTCCCTCCCCAAGCGATACCAAATCCAGCTCCCTATGCAATAATAAAAACAATAACGCCACGCATGACCCGAGAAGACAACCAGGGAACCATGTCCAACTTGCCGAATTAAAACTCCCCATGACCCAAAAAAAGAAAGCCCCAAGTTTCTCAGGGAACAAAGTTTGAAGCAACATCATTAGAGCTTGAAGAATGCTGCTTACAACCACTCCCGATAAGATAAGCCTCGTGGGATCCACGGACCGAGACTTGTGGCTTAAAGCCCATACACCAAAGAGGGTTAAAATACCTCCTAAGAACGCAAATATCCTGATAAAGCTGAAGTTAAATGCAATAGCTAAGGTCGCTCCCAACGCTGCCCCCGAAGCAACACCCAGGGTATAGCTTTCTGCTAACGGGTTTAGAAGAAGTCCCTGATAGACTGCGCCAGATGCCCCCAAGATAGAGCCAACTAGAAAAGCTATAAGCGTCCTTGGAAGCCTTACAAAAAGAAGAATCGCGCTGTAAACTTCGCTTGAGGCTTCATAGTCTGTAGAAAAAAGAACTGAAGCTTTTGAAAAAATTGTGCTAATAACTTCTTTTAGTGGTATGCGAACTTCCCCCACTGAAAGAGAGGTGCAAATGCTCGCTAACATCACGAGCAAACTTGCCACTACAAAGAAAAGATAACTTTTCTTGTTCACCAAATTCACCTTTCTTAGCGAAGTGCAGACCTTATCTTACTCGATCGTAACACGGACCAAATTTTTTAACGGGACCTCACGATGTCGCAGTATGTTGATTAAAAGCCTTGCAGCCAAAATCCCCACCTCGAAAGATGGAAAATAAAGGGAATATCCGCCTAAGGCTTTTGCATAATTTCTTTCGTTAAATAATAATAATAATAAATCGCCCTTAGAAAATTCTTCGCCTTGACCCTCATTACTTAAATTAATTTCGTGTTCGTCGTTGATTAACCGCGATATTCCACTTGGCAAAGATCCATCGCAGATCCAAAGGACATTTTCGCAATTGCCTCTATACTCTTTTAGTTCACGCCTTAAAATTAAATTAACCTTGGTTTCTCCCACGAAGGCTATCTGCCTACCAGCTGCTAACTTTTTTATTTCCTCCGCAGTATCGGACCAAAAGGGCGACACACAAACATGATTATCCACTGATTCGCCGACAATTACCATTGGCACACTTACATCCGGTGGAGGGTTTCCAACCCAAATCATGCCTTCCGCCTTATGAACCATTGAACGAGATTTTACGAAATTGACATCAAAGTCATCTGCCACATATACTATTGGCTCCTTGCCCACAGTAGCCAATATGCGGCCTACGCCTTTTAGAAATTTATTCATCTGGGGAATTTCTTGTTCTTCAAAGACAATGGATACAAATCCAGACTTCTTCTCAGACAAGCCACGTGCCAAGGCATTTGGCTTATACTCTAAGCGCCTTATGACCTCCCATACTCTTTCTCTTGTCTTCAGAGATATTCTGGGATCTCCTCGCAAAACGCGGCTAACAGTAGCTTTATCAACACCGGCCTCCCTTGCCACGTCTGCCATCGTAACGGACATACATTTCACCTCTAACCAATATTTCCTGCCTTTGATTGACGCCTCAATCGATTTAAACCGGGCGCCTCCTGAGAACTACTTTATCACCTTCGAAACAAAAGATCTCTCACCAATATAATATACAATAAGGCAGGGACTGAACAGTCCCTGCCTTATTGGAGGCGTTAGGCTAGCAGATTAATATTTTGGCCTATACCTATACTCTCAAACATCTTCTGCAGCATAACTTGCTGTAACTCAAGGCTCTTCTTTAGCATTGTCATCGCAAAAACACCCTCTATGTCTCTAAGAGCTTCGCCGTGCAAAATGCCGCTAACTTGACCGATATCCATGGGCACCACCTCCAACCATAGCCTCATTAACATTATCGGAGGCATCCATTCGTTTATTGAGGAAGCTTGGGCAGGATAACAATCTTTTGACCAACCTCAGTCAATTCAACAACTTCTAAAAGATTGTCATTCGCCATGCGGATACACCCGTGGCTTGCATTTTTTCCTATTTCATGTAGATGATCTTCGTCGGTTCCGTGAATACCAATGCCCTTCCAACCCGTCTTAAGCCGTATGAAGTAGGGACCGTAACCAATTCGTTCTTTTGTTACACTATCTTCGTAAAATCCCCAATGACGAGCATCTTCAATGGATTCTATTCGAAATATGCCTTCGGGGGTACGCATGTCTCCGACTCGTTGTTTTTGTCCCGGATTTCTTCCCGTAGCAACTATCCATCCGCCGTATACTATCTTATCGATTTCCGAGAGTGCGAGCAAAAGATGCTCTTCCTTGAGACATACCCAAGTTATATCCGCTACTTCATGGGATTTTACATGAGTTGCTAGCTTAACATCTTGCAACTCTTCGGAAGAAAATCCTAGCTCGATTGAAAAATACCTCTGTGCTATTAGAATTAGCGCCTCTGAATCGGGCTTAAAATGTGTCTGAGCTTGAATGTGCGAAGGACAGAACACGACGACAAAACAGATTAAAATGATCAAAATTAATTTTTTACTATTTTTTTTAAAGGATGAGACTTTTAGGTTAAATCTGTCTTTAAAGTCATTTCTTTTCATTTACGCCATAACCTCGCATTAACACTCCTGCGTAATAACTCAGATCGATTCAAAACAACTTCCCCCGATGAACTCACGGATTATCGAGTTATTTGGAACATCGTCTGCGGGCATAAACGGCACATAATGCAAAAAGGTTAAAAGCCTTTGAGCCTCTCCAAACATTGGAGAATCTTCATGAACATTTCTAAGCAAAGGCTCAACATAGCCTTTGAGTACGGCAAGTTCATAAACTGTAGCAGAGTTAAACATTGCATGAGCCCTTTCTTGATAAGGAAAGATATGTCGTTGAGCACCCCTTATTACAGAAGGCCATTGAAGCAACGTAGCCTCAGGCGATTTCCCTCTGGTTCGATTGTCTCTTACCAAGCGCCTAATTAAACGATTGTCAGTAGTACTTGTCCTATTATGGCGATCCAAGTTTACCCCAGTCAGAGGAGATACGTAGAGTCGCCATTTTTGCTCCTCAGGGATGCTTTGGGTAACTAATTCGTTTAAACCATGTATACCCTCCACTATCAAAATATCCTCTTTCATCAATCTCAATGTTGGACCTCTTTCTCTTTTGCCGGTGAAAAAATTAAAGCGAGGCATCTCTACTTCTTCGCCTTCTAGAAGTCGAGAGAGGTCGTGGTTTATCAGATCCAGGTCTAAAGCTTCAAGCGCTTCAAAGTCATAATTTCCCTTCTCATCTCTTGGGGTTTTATCTCTTTCGACGAAGTAATCATCCAACGAAACTATGAAAGAACGCTTGCCAAAGACCTGAAGTTGAATTCGTAATCTCTGAGCTGTCGTTGTTTTACCCGATGCCGAAGGACCTGCTATGCAAATCAGCCTAATACTTTGTCCGCTTGCAACGATTTCAACCAAACGGGATAACCACTGGGAATGCAACGCTTCCGATATTTGTATAATATCGTTCGATTTACCCTTGGAGACTAAGGCGTGTAGGCCTTCCATAGTATTGATCCCAAGGATATCAAGCCACTTAGCATAAACAGCGAAGACCTCTGCCAGCCGCTTTGATGGCATAAATGGAGGAAGTCCTTGCGGATAGGCAACGGTGGGGAAACGCAAAACCATACCTTGGTCATAAGGTATGAGGTCATATATCTTCATATACCCGGTGGACGGAGCCAGCGGGGCGTAGTGGTATCCGTAGGTTCCGTCGCATTTATAGACTTCTATCGGGTCGACCGCTGTCCATCGCAGCAAGTTCGCTTTATCTAAATTTCCCTGACGCTTGAAAATTCTCCTAGCCTTGTCACCTGATAGCACTTCTCGCTTAATGGGTATATTTGCATTGACCAATCTATCTAGCTCAGTTTTAATCGTTTGAACTTTTCCATCTGAAACTTCTCCTGACTCAAGTTCACAGTAGTACCCATCACTTATAGAATGTCTGATAAACACGTCCTCAGACAGCGCATATTTGCAAGCAAGCACCAGCAAGAAGCTCAAGCTCCTTCTGTAAACTTCCATTCCCTCAAAGCTGGACGTATCTACGAACTCTACAAAACAATCATCGTCTACAATCCAGTCCAAGGGTCGCAAGTAGTTATTCACCCTCCATGCTACAATGTTCGATTCATGTCCTTTGCCACATGCTGCAAGCACATCCTGTCCCTTTACAGATCTTTCAAAAACCAGTCTCTTATCATTTACGATATCGACAACAAAGCTCATGCTGTATTTTTACAACCTCCACATTATTCTTATTGGACAATTATCTATATAATATTAAAATCCCGGTAGATTTATAAATTACCATGAAATGACTTTCAAAGAAAGAAGAAAATACTTAAATTTACATAGGTTTTTATAACCTGCCATTCTACTTTCTATCTTGGTGGCTCCCACTTCTTTGCTATGGACTGGGTTACCCTGTCAATAACTATGGCCATCACGACAACTGACAACCCTGCTTCAAATCCTCTGCCTATATCTATTCGATTTATGGAAAGCAATACTTCCTGACCGAGCCCTCTGGCCCCGATCATCGAAGCGACTACAACCATGGCCAAGGCCATCATCGTTGTTTGATTAACACCGGTAAGTATAGAAGGCATGGCTAGCGGAATTCTTACTTCCTTGAGCAGTTGCCACTTTGTAGCACCGTAAGCCAGGGCAGCCTCTTCTATATTTTTCGGTACATGTCTTAAACCCATATTTGTCAACCTTATGACAGGTGGCAGAGAATATATCAAAGTAGCCAACACCGCAGGTACCTTACCAAGGCCAAAGAGCATCATGGCTGGTATTAAATACACGAAACTTGGCATGGTCTGCATGCCATCCAAAATTGGTCTTATGATCATCGCAAATGAGTTGATCTCAGCCATTAATATCCCTATGGGGATACCTATCAGTAGTGAAATTATGACAGCCGTCAGCACCACGGCCAACGATTCCATCGCCAATGCCCATAATCCGAAAGCGCCGATCAACAAAGGCAAGATAGCCAAGGTCAACGAAGCAATGAGCTTTTTCGTAGTTGCAAAGAGCACCACAAAGATTATGATCATATACAACCACCAGGGAACAATCAGCAGAATTTCGTTGATCCTTAGCAACATGGCAAGGATAGCTGTAGAAATAGCGTCAAAGACTGGAGCATATGAGTCTAGCAGCCAATCAACGAAATTATTAACTTGTTCTGCTACATGGAAAGTTAGATGTGTTGGAAACATACAAAGTTCACCTCCTCGCTACAAATTTGCATATTTACTGACCAACTCCCTCTCCAGGCTCAATTTCGTCTTTTCTATCGTCCGTCTCTCGTCGGCAACGAAGGCAGCAACATAATCATTTGCCGGACTCAAAACGATCTCATCGGGCGTTCCAATTTGGACTATACTTCCTTCTCTCATAATGGCCATCCTGTCGCCTAACTTTAAAGCTTCCGATAGATCATGGGTAACGAACATTATACTTTTTTTCAATTCTTCCTGTAGCCACAACAGTTCGTCTTGCAGTTGTCTGCTGATAAGAGGATCAAGGCCGCTAAAAGGTTCATCCATCAGAAGAACAGGGGCGTCCATGACCAGTGCGCGGGCTATGCCCACCCTTTGCCGCATTCCGCCAGACAATGCGGCAGGATAATAATTCTCCCATCCCTTCAAACCCACTCTTTCTATTGCCGCTCTAGCTTTTTGATATCGCTCCTCTTTCGGTTCGCCTCGAAGCTTTAATCCAAAGGCCACATTATCTAATACGGTTTTGTGAGGAAGCAACCCATAATGCTGAAACACCATGGCGGCTTGGTACCTTCTGTGCTTCACTAATTCCTTTTTGCTCAAGGAAGTGATATCAAGATTATTGATTTTAATCGTTCCTGCCGTGATTTCTATCAATCTCATGAGACAGCGTATAAGGGTTGATTTTCCGCTGCCGGACAACCCCATGACGATGAAAATCTCTCCGGGATATATTTCAAAAGAAACATCCCTCACGGCCACCACAATTTTGCCGTCTCTCTCTAATAGCGATAGAATCTCTTCGTCTTCAACGTCAATATTTAATTGTTTTTTACTCCTGGCATGATTCCTCTTTGGAAACACCTTCCACAGGTTTTTTACTTCAACGACAGGTGAAATTGCGTCTATCGACTTAATCTCACTCATCTACATCCCTCCTAATTTCGCGGACTTGAAAAGAAAAACAAACAATAAATTAAGGGATAAAATTTGACCCACAGAAACTTTGGTCAAACTTTATCCCACCCAGACCACCCGTAATATATTTATGTTTTCGATTTATCTAAGAAAGACCCTAAAGATAACTCGCAATATTTCTTAGCTGTGCTTATCTTTAGAAACCTATTCTTTAATGGCCTCTTTTTCTAAGACCTCCTTCAACTTGTATATGTGCGGATCACCGGAAATTGGAAACCATCGTTCCCATTGATCGGGATACTGTTTTAGAAACCATATAGCTGCGTCTTTTGGTTGCAAACCATGCTGCCACATATAGGCAAGCGCCTCGTTTATCTGTTCAATCGTTATTTCATAATTTGCCAGGAAAGAAATAACGAAGGGGTCTTTTTGCGATAATTTGGCACTTGCTCCTACATGTACTTTTGATTTAGGAAAATCACATTTGTAACCGTTCTCTTCGTTCCATAACTTCACATCGTATGGCGGTTCTTCAATTTTCGTCATATCAAACAGGCCGAGAATTGGCGTTGGTTCCCAGTAGTAAAACAGGATTGGCTCGCCGCGTCGGTATGCGCTTACTATAGCGGCAGAAAGAGCCGCGTCGGAGCCAGGTTCGAAAGATTGATAGTGTTGGTCCAATCCATATGATTTAAGTTTTTCCATATTTATAGAGCTAACCACCCAACCGCTGGGACCGTTATAAAACCTGCCTTTGTCTGGATTTTCCGGGTCCTTAAAAAGCTCCCAATATCTTGAAAGGTCCTCCACACTTTTTAGGTCCGGCGCCATTGGCTCTATGCCCCTTTCGGGATCGCCCTTAATGACATATGTAGGCACATACCATCCCTGGCTGGCATCGGGGTAAGTTGAACCCAAATCCAGACATTCGCCATTTTCCACATTTTTGCCCCATGCTTCAATGTAATTGTCCGACCATATTTCCATGGATACGTCAACATCACCTCGTACCATCCCTAGCAATAAAGGCAAGCTTTCGCCAAAGCTGTACGAAACATGATATCCATACGCCTTTTCCAAAACATAACCAGCTATGCGATTATTAATTTGCACGCTATCCCAACTAAAATCGCCAAAGGTAATACTCTTTGTTTTAGCCCCTGATATGGCTGCAGAGGAAAGAAGAAACAATAGACAAGCTACTGCTACTATAAAAGTCTTTCTAAGCATATAACTCTGACCTCCTCATTCGCAGCGCATGATTGCATGTTTCGCTTCAAGGATGCCAAACAAAGGAATTATTATTTATTGATTCCCGAATTGTTGTTATTTTAATAGTATATTTGGTTCGTCGTCATATTTATGTATTTAACCTCGATCATGCATCTTAAGATACAACAATACTAATATTTGTCAAGTTAGTTGTATACGAATAAGGAATGTATACAACTATAAACCATCAATAAAATCCTAGAAATATGTGACTAAAAACTATGGGAAGGCTATAGGGAATTGATCAAATCATATTTAAAGGAAAGTCAAAAAATATTGCATTTGAGCTTTCTAGATATACCTGGAAAAATTAACCTAAGTTACTAGCTATAGATTACATCTGTTCTCATAACCATTTTGCTGCGCTTGCCTTAAAAATAACGTATATATCCATGCCCGGATGTAAGTTTAGGTCCATAACTGCATCTTTAGTAAGGAAGGCAACCAAAGTTATCTCGCCGACGGACACATGCACTCGAACCTGATCGCCATTATGGTAAGTCATTTGCGTAATAAGTCCACACAACACATTGCGGGCAGAACTTTTTTCGTCATGGCTCGCAAGCAGTATTTCCGAAGGATTAATCGAGACAACATTTGACTCGTAAGGCTCTCCCGATACAAAGATTTTTTGCCCATCCCTCAAGGTTTTGCAGTATAACCCGGTTTCCGTCCTTTTCCATGGGCCGGGTATGATGTTTTCTGGACCCTGCTGTATAATTCTACCTCCCCACAAAGTTAGAACCTCGTCAGCTACACTATAAAGCCAAAGCAAATTGTGACTCACCACTATTATGGTAGTCTTCCATTCTTCTTTTGCTCTGACTACAGCATCGTTTATCAAGGTTTCCGAAACTGCATCGACATTAGCGGTTGGTTCGTCGAGTAAAAGAACTTTAGGTCTGAGCACTAACCTAGAAGCCAATGCCACGCGCTGCGCTTCTCCCCCTGACAATTCATACCATCTTCGATTGGCAAACTCCTTTGGCGACAATCCAACCATTTCAAGCGCTTCATTCACCTTGCGCTTTATCAAAAGGGAATCCATGCCCCTCAATTTCAAACCGTAAGCCACGTTATCTTTCACCTTGCGCGTTAATAGCCTCGAATCCTGTAGTAACAACGTGACTTCACGACGAAGAAGGGGCATCATTTTTGGAGTCACTAAGGAACCGTTGTAAATGACCTCACCCATAGTGGGCTCGTCAAGAAATGCCAAAATTCTAAGCAACGTGGTCTTTCCGCTGCCGTTTGGTCCAACAAGAGCGTATATTTGACCCCCTTCAATTGCCAGATGATTGATGGAGAGAGCACATCTTCCGTTATAATATCGTTTTATATTTTTTAATTCATAAAGCACATTGCTCACCTTGATTGTCTCCTTCTTTTCGCAAAGGATAAGGTGCCATTAACTATAAAAGCGATTAATAATAATATAAAGCCTAAAGCCATGCCCATCGCAAACTGCCCCTTATTTGTTTCAAAGGCCATGGCCGTAGTGATGGTCCTGGTTCTCCATTTGATGTTACCACCAAGCATTGTAGCCACACCAACCTCAGATATAATGCGGCCATATGAAGTAACAGCAGCCATTAGCATTCCATATCGTCCTTCCCATAAGATATCGAGTGCTAACTTCCTGCCAGCAGCCCCAAGCGTAAGCAAGGTATCCCTAATTGACAGATCCAGCTCTTCGATTGCCTGCGCCGACAAAGCTATGACAATAGGAAGAGCTAAAACGACCTGACCAATCGCAACCCCCGGAAGGGTGAAGAGAAGATTTAAGTGGCCCAAGGGCCCGCGGCTGGATATGAAAGCGTATACCCATAACCCAACTACAACTGTAGGAAGTGCAAGTAATGCATCTACGATAGATCTAGCAAGGCTTTTGCCTGGGAAATTTACGTAACCAAGCAAAAAACCTGCAGGGAGGCCTATTGCCAGAGTAAAGAAGATCGACATTGAAGAAACCTTTAATGTTGCAAATACAGCCGAATAAACTTCTTCGTCACCGCTTAAAAGCAAAACAAAGGCTTCTCTAATTCCCTCAAGGATATAGTCCATAGGATCTGCCTCCCTTAAAAATAATGATTGTCATGAATAAAATATCATAACACCAAAATCACCAAGCCGTCGCAGGGGGGTGCGACGGCTTGAATGGGGGATTGGAGCATTTCTATAAGCTCAAAACACGTAGGATGTCACTATTTAGACTCACCAGCTACATCAGCATTCGGGAAGAAGAGCTGCTTATCCATCAAACGAAAATCTGCTATTGCCTGTTGTGCTCTTGGACTGGCCATCCATTCTATAAACGCCTTCGCCAAGTCGTACTTTACATTAGGACAACGCTCCGGATTTACGGCAATTACGCTGTATTGATTGAGCAAATAAGGATCGCCTTCCGAAAGTATTACAAGCGGTGGTTTTCCCTCGTAGTTAGCCTCATACCTTATATATGTACCCCTATCGGTGAGGGTGTACCCTTTCTTTTCAGCGGCGACGTTTATTGTGACCAACATACCTTGACCCGTCTGCACGTACCATTCTTCCTTGTCAGGAATATCTAAACCTGCCTGTTGCCAAACAAACTTTTCTTTCATATGAGTTCCGGATTCGTCTGCCCTGCTGACAAAAATGGCTTCCTTTTCAGCGATCTTTTTAAATGCCTCTGTCGATGTCAAACCTTTTATGCCAGCCGGATCATCCTCGGGCCCGATTATAATGAAGTCATTGTACATCACCTGAGTCCTATCAACGCCATACCCTTCTTCTACAAACTTCTTCTCCGAATCGGGGTCATGAACCAGCAGCACATCCACATCACAGTTTTCCCCTAATTTCAAAGCCTTACCGGTACCAGTAGCTGTCCACTGAAGAGTTATGCCTGTGTCTTCCTTAAAAAGCGGCGCTAGATAATCAAGTAATCCCGTATCGTCAGTACTCGTGGTGGTAGCCATCAAAAGAACTTTTTCATCCGCATGAGCAATCACTTGAACGAAAGAAAGACACAAGAGCAAAACAATCCCTAACGTTAATACTTTTGTAGTTAGCCTCCTCATGTATATCCCTCCTTCACTAAATATAAATTAATGACGCTTAGTTATTTAAATGAGAAAACCCCTTCCCGCCGGGAAGGGGTTTAACTTGCTCTCCTCCTTTCCAAGCGGGAGGCCCTTTCGTTTCCAAAAAGACCCTAACGGCCAATGTTCCTAGGCTAGGCGCCCTTAGATACATTGACTCGGAGGAACTTAACTTATATGATTACAGATCTTACTTCATGGGAAACGGCCCCATTAACGACACCAATGATACCAAGCAAGGGGTTAAATGTCAATAAGGGCAAGTGTTTCGTGATAAATACACCTATTTAAAGGAAGCAAGCAAATTTACAAATCAACATAAAGCTTGCCTACAAATATAATTGCTAGGGCATCTAAGCAAACAGCTGTCATGGCCATGCCAAAAACAATTTCTTTTGATAAGAACTACATAATTTGAACTTCTCTCTCCAATTTTCTTAAAAATTTTGACACGCAATTCAATCCTTTCTTCAGCACTTCCGAGGCGCAAGCAAAACCTATCCTTGCCCAACCTTCAAACTCTGGTCCAAAGGCGCTACCCGGCACCAAAAATGCCCCAGTTTCATCTAATAAACGCTTACAAAAATCTCGAGAAGGCACGTTATACCTACTGAAATCAAGAAAAGCAGTCGTGCCTGCACTCGGAGGAACCCAACGGACATGTTTTTCTTCATCGATCCACGAAGACAATGTAGCAAGGTTTTCTCGCACTATTTGTAAATTCCTCCCTAAAAGGCGATTTCTGCACTTCATGGCTACGAGGGCAAGAAACTCATCTATGCACCCACAACTTATTGTCATGTAGTTGCGATGAGAAAAACACTCTCTTACGACTTTTGGTGGCCCTGCCATCCAGCCTAACCTTAAACCGGCAAGGGAAAACACCTTGGACATACTTCCCGTGCTTATTCCTCTCTCATAAAGATCCACTATAGAAGGAGTTTTGTAACTTGCATCGTGTTCTAATCCCCTGTAAACCTCGTCACACAGAACGTAAGCATTATGAGATCTTGCAATATCAATTACCCCTTTTAAAAAAACCTCATCCATTAAGGCTCCTGTGGGGTTATTTGGGTTATTAAGGCAGATCATCTTAAGATGCTTAATCGATTTGGACATAACCTTGAGCTCTTTAATGTCAGGCAAGAAACCTACTTCAGGTCGTAAAGGCCACAGATATACAGATGCACCAAAAGCCTTAGGGACACTGTAAAGTTGTTGATAAGTAGGATATACGGAAATGATGCTGTCGCCGGGATCGATAAGAGAAAATTGTGCTAAGAAATTTGCGCCAATTCCTCCTTGTGTTATCAATATATTGTCTTCAGTCATGCTTTCGTAAAGCGAAGCAATGGCCCTACGTAGTCCAGCAGAGCCAGGAATTTCTCCATAAGTTAGTTTAATATTACAAATCTCCCGATAAGCACTTTCAGGATCTCCTGACAAGTTTAGGAGTTCTTCAACAGTAAGGGATTCCACACACGTTTCGGCAATATTATATTTTGCCTTCATTTCATATGTGTTCATCCACTCTTCAACGCCAAAGGGTTCTACGTGCATTTTATTATCATCCCTTTCACATTATGGTTTGCAGACAGAACGATAAGGACATTTATAACACCTTCCATCATTTTCCGCTAGGGGAAGAGGAGGTTCACCTTGAGAGAGTGCCTTGATTGCCTCTTTGGCAATTTTTGTCAGATATCTTTTCGTTCTTTTGTTCCAGCGTATTTTAAACTTTTTTTCTCGATACCTCAAGATGCCATAAGGGACATTATAGCCCTTTTCCTCCAACAAAAGGCAGTAACACAAAAGCTGCAACTTGTGGCTTTCCATCGGTTCGTCATAGTTCGCACTCTTAAACTCTACCGGTATGACCCAAGGACCTTTCTTTATAACCACGTCTGGCCTACCTGTTAAAAAACTTCCCGTCCATACCTTTGAATCAATGCTCAAAGGTATCTCTCTCATCCACCAAAGGTATATTCCAAACGCACATACTGCCAGAAAGACAATCATTATTTTGACATTTGGTATAACCAAAATATTACCCCTCCAAACATGAGCGAAAGGAGAGCAATCCTCCAAGCTCGACTCCAAAGGCCACGAACTTTTTCAAAAAATCCAAAAAATTTATGAGCTCGCCTGCCCCTCTTAAAAGACTTGCCATTGCCACTACCTTGGGGCACAATACCATGCGCCCGGTACCAGGCAGCTCTTGGACAGTAAGCATATTGAGCAAGCAAAGAAGCGCTTATCTTGTCCTTCATATATATT
>JGI24707J26582_10002680_pt1 | contig 13221 bp, 15 predicted proteins | sample BioPla1DNA1_FD_26582 | JGI IMG/M metagenome (IMG submission 26582) | reverse complement strand
AAGTGGAACAATAATAAAACGATAGAGGAGTGCACTAACCAAAACACCACAACCTAGAGAGATTCCTATAGTTACGTAAAGAGGAAATTCTTTATTGGTCAGTATGATGCCTACTCCACCAAAAACAGTAACAAAGGCTGCTAATACAACAGGTTTTAAAGGTGATATACCAAATCCAAACCAATCCCCATCTAATTCTAAATCCGTAATTCCATCGAGTCCCATAAAATCAAATAATTGTCCTACTACAAAAGATAAAACAGTAAATCCAACTCCTACCCCAAAACAAATATAAAAAATCCTAACCATCTCACCACCTCTTTGTTTATCATCTGGAATTTTAAATTATTGTAACGTTAATTTCTTAAGCCGATCTTTTAATTCTAAAGATACTTTTTCCAACTCTACTGTTTCATCGACTAAGGCTTTTATGGTTTCATTTTGTGATGTCATCATATAAACAATATCCTCGATGGATGCTGTATTTTCTTCAGAAAAAGTAGCCAATTGCCCTACACTTTCCGTCACAAGGGTACTGCTAGCTGCTATCTCTTCCGTAGAACCAGATATCTCTTCAATAGAACCTGTGGCGTTTCGAATAGAGGTGAAAATTTTTCCAAAGTGGGTAAATACTTCTTCTACTAATATATACTCTGCCTCTGTTTTTTGTGATGCTCTTTTCATGGAAGTATCTGCATCATAAATTCCATTTTGTACTTCTTGAATTAAATGAGAAATATGTTCAGCTGATTCGGCTGATTCCTCAGCTAATTTACGAACCTCTTCTGCAACAACTGCAAATCCCTTCCCATGCTCACCTGCTCTAGCTGCTTCAATAGAAGCATTTAAGGCTAATAAATTCGTCTGATCAGCAATGGCGGTAATCGTATCAATAATTCCTGTAATCTGTTCTGATAAGTTACCTAAATGTTGTACTAATTTAGATGACTGATCTACCACTTCAACAACCTCTCCTACATGATTTTTTAAATCCTTTACGATCTTTTGTCCTTGGCCTGCATTTTGAAGAGTATTATGGACCTCTACAGAAACTTCTTGAGCATGATTGGCAATTTGTTGGATTCCTTCATGAATCTCTTCTACTTGCGATACAGCTTGAGTCATGGATTGGGTTTGTTCTACAATGCGATCGGCTACTTGATGTAAAGTACCATTCATTTGTTCATATCCTGCAGCTGCTATCTCAAAAGAAGAAGTAAAAGTTTCATTGGTTGTAACTAATCTATTAGAAGTATTATTTACTTGAAGAAGAATAATCTGGATGGTATCTAACATTTGATTTGTATATTTTGCTAACTCTCCCATCTCATCATTACTATCAATTTGAATTCTCTGGGTTAAATCACCTTCTAAATGAGCCATTTCCTTCATTTTTTTTACTAATACTTCTATGGATTTGGTTTGCTGTCTAGCCATACTTCTAGCAATCAACCAAGCAATCAACATACTAAGAGCANTAAGAACAAATAAACCTACTCCTAAGAAAATTTTTATTTTGGTCAAAAACCCAACAAGAAGATCCATACCTAACATAGCAACTACTTTTCCCTCATACTGAATCGGTGTAAAGACAGTAACATAAGCTTGATCATAAATGTCATTTTCATGGATTTTTGTTATTTTTAGCGTACCTGTTTCTAAGGCTTGATCTTGTTCTCCTCCTACTTCTAAATAGTCTTCTTGTGGTGAAATGATCTCTCCTTCTTTGATACCTGCTAAATATACCCATTCTTGAGGAGATTTTTCATAAATCACATACACTTGAGCAATTAAATGTCCTGCTTTGTTATAAAGTCCCTCTAACTCACTTACTATTTTGTTGTATCCTTCCTCTGTCATCGCCCCTTCTTTTATAACACCATCAATATCTTCTCCTATAAAACGTTGAACAGCTACATTTCCTAAAGCAGATAAAGATAAATTAATACCTGCTTTTAATGCCCATTGTCCAAGAGATAAAATTAAAAAAACAAATACTAATATCATTCCCATAATAAGCCCCATGACTCTTTTCGTCATCTTTTTTCTTATGGTTGTTTTTTTCTTACTTTTCTTCCAACGCACCATGATTCCCCCTCTTTTTTTATTGTTTCCACTGAGGTAATAATTGAATATCTTGCAATGTTTTTATAATAATAACAAAAACAGGACCTAAAATAATACCAATAAAACCTAAAACCTTTGCTCCGATATACATGGACATTAATGTTACTAAAGGATAAATACCAATATGATGTCCTACTATCTTAGGTTCCAACAGCTGTCTGATAACAACAACAGAAGCATATGTAATAGCTAGACCAAGAGCATACGGTATATCTCCCGTAATTCCTTTCCAAATTGCCCAAGGAATTAAAATAGCTCCTGTTCCAACAAAAGGAAATGCATCTAAAAAACCAATAAAAACACCAAAAAATAGAGAGTATTCATAACCTACTACAGTTAATCCAATAATACAAATAATCATTACAAAAAGCATTAGTGTTAATTGGGCCTTCACGTATCCAAATAAAGCCCCAGTCATTGCTTTTTTTAATAATCCATAAGTGCCTTGCCAAGATTGTGGAATTTGTTTTTGTATAAAAGTATTTATCTTCTCACGGTCATAGCTAAAAAAGAATAAAGATACGAGAGTAATGAAAAAAACAACAAAAAAATTAGGAACAAAAGATACTATACTAATAGAACCTTTACCAACTCCAGGACCTACTGCAGAAGTTATGGTAGTAATTATATTTTTAAAACCATTTTTAAGCACATCTTGTATAGAGATAGGAAGAGTAATATAAAAGTTCTGAGTTTTTCCAATCCACTTTTCAATTATTATTTGAGTACTTTCAATATGATGAGGTAATTCTTGAGTAAATTGGCTTGCTTCTTTTACAATTCGCATAACAATTCCAGTACCGACAAGTCCAACCAATCCTAAACCAATAAAAATCGAAAAAAGAGTTGCCATGGCCCTTGGAAACTTTAATCTTTTTTGTAAAAAACGCACCATAGGATCTATGATTTGAGATAAAATCCAAGCCACTACAAAAGGAGCAATATAAGTAAAAAACCTAGTAAGCAATAAATAAATAATAAAGATAGCAAATAAAAAAACTCCTATTTGTTTAAGTGATTTCTCATTCTTTTTAAAAAATTGGTTCATATTAAATCCCCGCTTTCTTAAATGGGTCTTTAGTCTTTGGGAAAATATACGGTAAAATCTGTGCCAAAGTCTGTTTCACTCTTAACTTGAATGACTCCTTTATGTTTTTCAACCAATTGTTTTACAATGTACAAACCATATCCATGCTCTTCTCCTTGTTCTTTTTTAGTTGTATAACCTTTCTCAAAAATCCATGTATATGAATCTGCAGAAAGAATCGGATGGGAATTACGTATACTAATCGTATAATGATTGTTGTTTTCATCAATGATCACAGTAAGTACCTTTTCTTCATAGGAAATATGATTTCCTAAAGCATAAATAGCATTGTCTACTAAATTAAAAACAATCTTACACAAATCAATACTATCAATATGCAAATTTTCTAAACTACTATTGATTTGCAGGCGTACTTTTATTCCCTTATTTTCTGCAATGGCACATTTTCGATATAAGGTAGCTGCTAATTCAATGTTTTCTATTTTCGAAATAGCAAAACCAGCTTCCACATTATCACTAATCTTATAGATGTACTGTAGTGCTTGTTCTTGTTTATTCAGCTGAATCATACCTGCAATCACACTTAAATGATTCTTAAAATCATGTTTTTGTGCCTTTAGTGCCATAATGACTTCTTTAGAATCATTTAATTTCTCCATGGACTCTTTTTCCATTTTTAATATTTTAATAATATTTCTAATGATAAAAATAGATATTACTGCTAATATATTATTAAAAAAAATAATGATATACGGAAATTTTATTGTTACTATTTCTACCTGATTTGCAAAATTATAATTAATAATTCCCATTAAACAAACACTCTGTAATAAAAGTAAAAAAATAATGACATATGCCTTTTTAATTGTTTTCATAAAATCCCTACATTTTCATTTTTTGTGGATCGTCTAAATCACCTAAATCGATCAATGGATTTTTTATTTTCGAGCTAATAAAAATGGTAAATAGCATAGGAATATCTGTTACTACTGTAGCAAGTAAAATAGTTTTTACATTTTGAGACATAGTAACCATATCAACTCCCAAAAATTTCATAATCGGTAATAAGAAAACACCTTCTCCAAACAATAAAAGCCCGATTCCCATTAACGTGACCAACATACTCTGTAACCAAGAAAGCTTTAGTATATTTTTTATTGCTAAAAATAATAAAAACCAGATAATAAGAGAATGTGTTCCAAAAGGAAAATGATATAGTAAAAAAACCCCACGGACAATGTATGTAAAAAAAGCATGCAAAGCACTGACAATACACACTCTTTTCATTTTTATAGGAAGATTAAATAAATACAGACCTGATAAGGTCATCAAAAAACCTTCAATGTAAAATAAAAAAATTTGAGCTGATAAAACCACTGCACTACCCCTCTTTCTTGAAAGACCTCTTCTAGGTTTCTAAGTGATCCATAGGAAAAAATCCTATGGATCGACTTCCTTTACAACTTCTTTTGTAATTCTACTGGCATTTTCGGTTGATAACCCATAATTGAGCTTGCAGATGCTGCTGTACTTACTGCAAAAAAAGTAATTATGAGCATGGACAGTTGTAATAATTTTACGCCTATCTTTTTCATTTACAATGCCTCCTTCTTTTGTTTTTTCCCCTTTATTTTTTCAAAAAAAGTATCAATTTGAGCATAAAATTGATATCCTTTTGGGGTCAAAGTAAAACACTGCCAAGCAATAGCTAACGTTGTTGCTAAAAGAACTTTAGAGGTAGTTTTCCAGTCATTTACAAAACTCAAAATAACACCTATAAACCATATACAAATTAATACTAAGGATTGCTGCCTTAATTTTTTTCTATGATGTTTATTATCAATCGGCTTTTGAGGTGTATCAGCAGGAGCATAGCGTAAAATATTCCGAAGAGCAAAAATAAAGCAAAACAAAGATAAAGTAAAAATCCCACCAAAAGAAATAGGTATATACTGTACTACAAGCCCCATAGTATTAGTAATTACTACAGTCATAAAAATACAATGCCCCATTTTGATAAAGTGAGCCCCGCCAGATACATATCGTAATATACTCATGGTCAGAAGAATCATAGCTACTATAGAAAAAATTCCTAACAAAATAGAAACTCCTAATGTACAGATGGCTCCTAATATAGTACTAAAAATAAGGTATATTCCATACTCCAGAATGGCTTCTTGACTTTGATCTATTTGATCGTGCTTTTTATAGGTTTTTATGATTTTTTGAATCAGCCTTTCCATATACAGTCTCCTTTTCGTTTTATGCCCTTCTAATGTAAGTAATCTTTACCCATTTTTACTTATATCCTCCATTTTTTGCATTAGTTTTTGCATTCAAACCTTTATAGCATATTATACCATATTATTTTATCATTCCCAATATAAAATCTACTATTTTATTACGTTGCTCATATAAAACAGTACTTCTTTATATTGCTTTACATTTTTTATTATACCACTTTATATTCTTTATACCTATTATTTTTGATAAAATTAGAATTTTAAAACATTATAAAAAAACAAAAAAATGATTGATTTAAGTATAAATTTATGATAACATGATAATGTTGTTTGAATATATTAACTGTTTTTATTATGCGCCCTTAGCTCAGTTGGTAGAGCAACTGACTCTTAATCAGTGGGCCCAGGGTTCGAATCCCTGAGGGCGCAGTAAGTAAAACCTAATCCTTATAAAATAATAAGGATTAGGTTTTTTATATATAACGTTATTTTTCAATTAATATGGACAAAAAAACAAAGGTATATTATGATGATACTAGACAACATATACTTACTTATGGAGGTGCTTACTATCCGTCGTATCGAATGGAATCATAAATATTTTACCATTAGCTTTTATGCTTTTCTTACCATTGTAGCTGCAATTTTGTTTGAAAAAATATTAGGAAATTGGTCCTCTATTGCTCTTACTTTTAATAAAGCTACTCAAATTCTAGCTCCTATTCTTTATGGTATCTTCATTGCTTATTTATTAAGCCCAGGGGTAAAATGGATTGAAACAAAATGTTTTTATAGTATTGCTAAAAAAAATCAGCCCTCTAAGCTTCGTAGAATTCTTTCTATTATTGTAATGTATCTAATCGTTATTGGTTTTATTAGTATTATGATTTTATTTGGAGTTCCTCAAATTACAAGTAGTATCTCTGACTTAATTCGAAGAATTCCACCTGAGCTAACCAAGCTAACAGAATATTTGACGATCCAATTTGAAAATTGGACAGGTTCAACTGAAATGACAGATTTTTATTTTATTGAAGATTTTATAAATAAAAATTTACCTCATTTATTTAATACCTCCACTAATATTCTCAGCAACTTAGTTCCAGCTATCTATGAATTTTCTCGAACATTAACTTCTGGCCTCTTAAATATTGTTCTTGGCTTTGTTATTTCTTTTTACTTATTAAATGACAAAGAAAAATTTATTGGTGGATGTAAAAAAGTACTCTTTGCTTTCCTAAGCCCGAAAGGGGCAAAAAAAGTAATGACTGTTGCTAAAGAAAGTAATGAAATGTTTCTACGATTTTTTGTTGGAAAAATGATTGATTCTTTGATCATTGGGATCCTTTGTTTTATCGGCCTACAATTAATGAAAATGCCCTATACTTTATTAATTAGTTTTATCATCGGTGTCACAAATATGATCCCTTATTTTGGCCCTTTTATTGGAGCTATTCCTGCTGTAGCCATTGTCTTACTTAGAAGTCCCATCCAAGCTCTTGGATTAGCCCTTTTTATTTTTGTTTTACAACAATTTGATGGCATTGTGCTAGGTCCTAAAATTTTAGGTGATTCTACAGGGTTAAGTCCCTTTTGGGTTATTTTTTCTATTATTGTATTCGGTGCTCTTTTTGGTGTATTAGGAATGTTCTTAGGAGTGCCTATCTTTGCTGTTTTATACACCATGTTTAAACATTTCGTAGAAAAAAAGAACATAGAAAAAGAAGAGCATCTGAAAAATTAATTTTTCAGATGCTCTTCTTTTTCAACTCATTTTTTATAAAGCATTATCTAATCGCTGTGCTAAATGTTGTTTGGGAACAGCCCCTACAATCTGATCGACTACTTTTCCATTTTTAATAAGTAATAAAGTAGGAATACTCATAACACCATATTCAGATGCTGTATTTCCATTTTGATCTACATTTATTTTTCCAATCTTTGCTTTGCCTTCATAATCCTTAGCTAATTCATCAATAATAGGTGCCATCATACGACAAGGTCCACACCAATCTGCATAAAAGTCTACCAATACAGGTACATCGGATTGCAATACTTCTTTTTCAAAATTTGAATCTGTAAATTTTAATGACATAAAACATTCCTCCTAATTCTTATCCATCATTTCTTAATATCATTATATTACAATATAATAATTTTTGCAACCCTTTTTGTAAAATAAAATTTAGTTTATGGTTTTCTTTTAGATTCATATTTGTTATGATAAAAAGGAAACTAATTTATAAGGAGGTTTACCTATGAAACCTGTTTTTCGATCTAATCTATTTGCCATGATCCTAATTCTTATTTGGATTATGGGAAGTGTACTCGTAGGACTCATGAAAGTAGGTTTGGATTTTCTTGGAATTGACTTTCCATATCTTGCCCAAATTATTTTACCCCAAATTTTATTTTTATTACTTCCCTGTATTCTCTATATACTAATCACTGGAACCAATGCAAAAGATACTTTTCGTTTTTATTCTCTAAATATAAAAAGTATTTTCTTAGTCATCGGATTTGCTTTATCCATTCAACCTTTAATGATGCTTATTTCGGGTATTGGTAGCTTNTTTTTTTCCAACCCTGTAAATGAAATGCTGGAACAAATTAGTGAAATGCCTTTAGCTTTNATGATTNTAATGATTGGAATTACTCCCGCTCTTTTCGAAGAACTTCCTTTTAGAGGAATTATCTTGTCAGGGTATAAAAATATTTCCACGCTTCAAGCTGCTCTTCTTAGTGGTCTATTTTTTGGTGTGCTTCATATGAATTTTCAACAATTCATCTATGCTTTTGTAATGGGAGTGTTCTTTGCCTATTTAGTCGAAATTACTGGATCTATTTTTTCAAGTATGATTGCTCATTTTACCATCAATTCTAGCCAAGTATTGTTTTCACAACTTGCCCTTTGGGCAATGAAAACTCAGAGTATAGAAAATATGGCCGGCCTTTCTAATCCATCTTTTCAAGAAAAAATACTATCCATCATAACCATTCTTCCCTTAGTCCTATTTCTAACTCCTTTGGCTTTTCTGTTGATGTACATATTATGCAAAGAGCATGACAAAAATTGGGATTCTCTATTTAAACTAAAACAAACCTCTTCCCTTGTAGCTATGGAATCTGTAAATGAAGAAAAGATCATAACTTGGCCTGTTTATGTTTCCATAGGAATCTTTATTATATTTTCTATATTCATTGAAATTGTGATGTAGAAAAAAAGAGTGAAGATATAAATTTGGTTACAATAATCACTTCACTCTTCTTCTCTTCTTTTTAGTTTTTATGACTTTTTCTTGTTGAGCTTTCCAACTCTGATCTAAAAACTGATCCACATCTCGCATCATCCCTGATACCTCATTAGGAAATTTCTCAAACACTTTATTCTTATATGTATTTTGCAAAATTTTAAATTTTATCTTTTCCTTCCACTTCATAAAAATCCCCTTTCTTTCCTATTGTTAATTTTAATGATTTTTATATACTCTTCTGCTTGCTTATACTGAAATTTTTCAAAGTTAACTTGTTTTTTTAGATCTGTTACTATAATATGAAATCTTTTTCAGTGTATGTGAGTGAAAAGAAGAATATTTTCAAAATTTTTTAGAATACTAAGAGTGTATGAAAAAAAGAAAGGAGTTTTTTTATGACAAATTTATCCCATTTAGAGTTAGAAAACATACGTCACCTAGTTGGATCTCACGAAACTGTTGCACAAAAATTATGTTCCTATGCTGATCAATGTACGGACCCACAAATTAAACAAATGTTTCATCAATCTTCAGAAGATGCAAAAAATACAAAACAAAAATTAATTTCATTCTTAGGTTAATATAAAAGGAGGAATCAATACATGCAAGAAAAAGATATGGTATATGATATTTTATCCAATTTAAACAGTAGCCTAAACACTTATGCTTCCATGATCACCCAAACTAATAATCCTCAACTTCGACAGGAATTACAACAAATGCGAGATAGCTGTGAAACTTTACAATTTAATTTATATAAAATAGCTGAACAAAAAGGTTATTATACACCAAGCCAACCTGCTTCTCCTGAACAAATACAACAAATAAAAAGTGAAATGACTTCTAGCATGACAATACAATAATATAAAAATGCCTTAGCTCTTAGAGCTAAGGCATTTTTATATGTATCTTTATCCTAAATCCAAAACAGATACTTCGATAACGTTCTTATTATTATAAAAATAATTTACAAATCCTCGTTTTTGTCCTTCTTTAATAGCTAATGTGCAATTAATACTTTGCTTATCACCTTCTTTTGATATATTCATATCAGCAATGTAGACACCGTACTGATCTACAGCAGCATCAAATAAAGGTAAAATTTCTGTATCACCTTGGACTTTTAATATCAAAGAAAATGTAATTTCTCGTTGAATAAAGCGTCCTGGAAATCGATTCCCCCAAACGAGTATACCCATTTGTAATAAAGCAGCTATGATACTTAATGTATATAAACCTGCTCCCATACTTAAACCAATACAAGAAACCCCCCAAATACTAGCTGCTGTTGTTAAACCTTTAATGTTGTTTCCTTCCCTCATGATTGTCCCTGCACCTAAAAAGCCAATTCCACTAATAACTCCTTGACTGAGTCGTGCAGGATCCGCATTTGAAAAAAGATGAAAACGATAAAACATATGATGAGAAGTTAACATAATTAAACAAGATCCCATACAAACAATCAAATGAGTCCGAAATCCAGCAGGTCGATGACTTTTTTCTCTCTCTAAACCAATAATACCTCCTAAAACACAGGCTAATAATAAGCGTAATAGGGTTTCCCTCATAGAAAGTAATGGAAATTCCATATCCATCCCCCCTTCATACTAATTTATGATATTTTATTATATCATATCTAAACTTAGAACTTAATACCTTTTGTTCTCCTCATTAGTAACTATATATGGATATCTATATAACTTTATTACATTTTTAAATTTAATTGTTACAAAAATTTAAAATAACTCTGGACAAATTAATACTTTTGTAATAAAATAAGATTGTAAACTAGTTATGTAACCTTAATACATAAAACATCAGGAGGGACATCTTATGAAACATACTTTTTTTAAGAAAATAACTGCGCTTACTTTAGCTTCATCCTTACTATGGAGCCCTATCACTGCCCAAGCCGCCTTACTGCGTCAAGGTAGCCGTGGTAATGAAGTCATACAAATCCAAACAGAACTAAAAAAATTAGGATATTTTAAATATCATACAGCTACCGGATATTTTGGCTCTATTACGACAGAAGCTGTCCGCAATTTTCAAGCTGCTAAAGGATTAAAAGTAGATGGCATTGTCGGTCCTGCCACCATCAGGGCGTTATTAGGAAATAAAGATACTGTTACTACTTCAGCGTCAACCCAAGGTGCTTTGGATTGGTGGACACAAGTCCAATACATTTTTCCACGTGGCGGTGATGCTCTTGTCACAGATGTAGATACAGGTAAAAGCTTTCATATTCGCCGTACCTTCGGTCGAAACCATGCTGATATCGAACCTTTAACAAAACAAGACACTGAAGTTATTAAATCCATTTGGAATGGCTTTAGCTGGGAAAGAAGAGCTGTTGTAGTTTCCATTGGTAATTATAAAATTGCTGGATCCATGACTGCCATGCCTCATGCAGGTATCGATGGAGCACCTGGACTTGCCACTGTTAATAATCGAAGTGGCGGTTATGGAAGAGGAACTAACTTAGATCTCGTAAAAAATAATGGAATTGATGGACATATGGATATTCATTTTTTAAATAGCCGGACCCATGGTACTAATGTGGTCCAAAAAGTTCATCAAGATATGGTACAAAAAGCTGCTCGATATATTACACAACAAAATCAATAACTAAAAAGGGAGTAGCTCTACAGTAATCACTGATTGACTGTAGAGCTACTCCCTTTTTAAATACAAAAGTAATTAAGTTTACATAACTCTAAAAGGATCTTCTAATTTTTCGATCCATTCCCAAAGTTTTTTATCTAATTTTTTAGCAATGGGATTTTCCGTAGGATCTTGTATCTCTATTGGATTCATCTGATAAGGATCTTTTTTATTGTCATAAAGATATCGAACAACCCCTGTTTCTTCTGGCCAATATCCTACATGTATCACATAAGTATGATCGATGGTACGTACTGCACGCCATCCTTTGGTCTTAGGATCAAATCCTGCTTTTTCAAAAGCTTTTAAAAATACATCTCTTCCCGGATAACAGGCAAGAAAAGCAGTCTCAGGTCCTTCCATTTCCTTTCCTATCATTGCAGCTGAAAGATCTGTGCCTTGTACAGTCGCTGGAATAGGAAGTCCCATTAAGCCCAATAAAGTTGGCATTACATCGACACTATTAATCAATGTTTTTTGATCTCTTCCTACATGAATTTTTCCAGGCCAACGAATTAAGAAAGGGATCCCAACAGATTCTTCATACCAAACATGTTTTGCTAACATTCCATGAGAACCTAATAAATCCCCATGGTCTGCCGATAAAACAACAATCGTATTATCTGCTAGACCTTCCTCCTCCAAAAACTTTAAGATTCTACCAAATTCATGGTCAATACCAGTAACAGCCGCAAAATAATCTCTTGTTTTTTCGATAAGCTCTTCCTTTGTTCCCCCTAATTCTTCTCCTGTATGGGCCGTAAAGGGACCTTCTGTTACATTGGGGCGAAGAGTGATTTCTTTATTTTCATATATCTTTTTATACTCATCGGGTACTTGATCATAAGGACTATGAGGTGGNTTCCAAGAAACAAACAATGAAAAAGGACCATTCTCTTTATGATCTTTCATATANTTTATAGCTACATCTGTTTCATGCTTTACTGACCATTCATTNACTTTCACCATTTGTGGCGTGTCCTTCCAATAATGAGGTTGTAAATGCTGATCAAAAGCACCATATGAATACCAAAAATCAAAACCATGACGTTTGGGACCTGGTGGTGTATACGCATCCCAATGAGCAGCCCCTGATTCAGGTTTTTTTTCATAATTTTGCTCTGGCACATCCAAGTGCCATTTTCCTATATAACCCGTTTGGTAACCTTCTTGTTTTAAAACATCACTAATACAAATTTCTTCTGGTTTTAAAGCTGCATCTGAACCGATTTTACAATTTGTAAACACTCCTGTTGCAATAGGATAGCGTCCTGTTAATAGAGCAGCACGATGCGGTGAACATAAAGGGGTACAACTAAGTGCATGATCAAAAACTTGGCTATTTTCAGCAAAAGAATCAATATTAGGTGTTATTACTTCATCTTCTTTCATAAACCCCATAGCTTGTCGTCGCCATTGATCAGCAAACAGAAATAATAAATTAGGTCTTTGTTTTTTCATGTTTTTTCTCCTTTCCTTTTTAAATTACCAGTATAGTTTCCAGTCTTTCAAAGCTCGTACTAAAGCTTCAAAATAATAATAATCACCCCAAATGCAACTTTCATCTACACCACTATTCCCACCTTTGTAATAAACACCATGGAGTAAAAGACCATTTGCTTCACTGCAGACTTCTGTAGTATAGTCTTCTACTAAAGATTGAATCATATTCAAAGCGGCATTCTCATAATAAACTCGATATTTATCTGTTATTGGAAGATGTTTTAACATCTCTAATATTCCACAAATCGCAATGGCTGCTGCAGAACTATCTCTTTCTTCATTATCTTTGTCAGTAAAAATTAAATCCCAATAACAAATATCATCTTCTGGCAGCCGATTCAAATAATAGTTTGTTAATTTTTTACTTAGTTCCATAAGGTTC
>JGI24707J26582_10002678_pt1 | contig 13228 bp, 13 predicted proteins | sample BioPla1DNA1_FD_26582 | JGI IMG/M metagenome (IMG submission 26582) | reverse complement strand
TTTATCAGTTCTATGATTCATTTCTAGTGAAGTGATTTTACCTTCAACTAACATTTCAGCAGTAAGGAGCATCTTGATTACTAATCCTCGTCCTTTTATGACTAACTGACCATTTGAAATGTTAAGAACTATCTCAGTTGAAGTAAATCTAACGATTCCATGATGATTTTCAATATATACGTGGATATCACCAATCATCGTAATCCGTGGCAATTCCAAATGGGATGTAATTAGCATACTAGCATTTGTTTTTTTCATTTTATCGAAAATTGATCGTAATTTCCGCACGGAATCGCCTCCCTCACTTTTCAAGATATGATCTTAAGCCGATAATCAGAACTGTCATGATTAAAAATATTGATTAACTATCTGTCGTTTAGACAAAAAAACTGCACGATAATTGTTGATGTTACTTTTACAATTATCGTGCAGTTAGATTTATTTTGATAAATAATTTTACCTATTGCGCATATGATACGGACGTTTAGCTAATGGTTGACCTAATATTTCTGCCATCACAAAGCTTCTTGCTAAATTCTTCTTTGTCATGTATTTATCTAAGCCTAAATTTTCTTTAGGGATAGCCTTATTTCGTGACGGAGAAACTAGACGATTTTCTAAATTCTCATACTTAGGTGTGTCATCATTATTTATACCGCTAATTGTCGAATCAATTGAGATATTTAAATCTTTACGTAATTTTTCAAATGGGTTTTGCTGTTGATCTTCACTTTGCCAATTGTTACCTTCAAATCGCTCAAACCGTTCTAGCTTTGGTTGTGAAACCGGCTGATTCGTTTGGTATTTAATCTCGGGTATTGATTTTGGTTTATGTTGAGCGCTTTTATTTGTTTCCTGCTTATTTTTTTCATTTTTTGACTTAAGCACAGAGCTACCGATAACGAAGGCAAATGTCAATACAGCAATAATCAAATCATCCATATTGACACTCCTTTCTGAATCAAAGTTTATTCTTGATCGGAGTCGTCAGATATCTTTCCGATAGAGTCACGCATGACAGTGTCAGCATTTATATTTTTATAGTTCATATAATCCATGACACCCATATTGCCTGTACGCAATGCTTCTGCAAGTGCTAATGGAACCTCAGCTTCAGCTTCAACAACTTTAGCACGCATTTCTTCAACCTTCGCAACCATTTCTTGCTCTTGAGCGACAGCCATTGCACGACGTTCTTCTGCCTTAGCCTGAGCAATATTTTTATCTGCTTCGGCTTGGTCAGTTTGTAAAATCGCACCGATGTTCTTACCAATGTCAACATCTGCAATATCAATTGACAGAATTTCAAATGCAGTACCTGAATCTAGACCTCTGTTTAACACGTTATGAGAGATTGAATCAGGGTTTTCTAGAACTTTCTTATGTGATTCTGAGCTACCAATTGTACTAACGACACCCTCACCTACACGGGCAATAATCGTTTCTTCACCAGCACCAACTAAGCGATCAATATTAGCTCTAACCGTAATTCTTGCTTTAGCTTTTACTTCAATACCATCAATCGCTATACCTGAAATAAATGGTGTCTCAATAACTTTAGGATTAACACTCATCTGAACTGCTTCTAATACATCTCGACCAGCTAAATCAATTGCTGCACCACGTTCAAAGCTTAAATTAATATTTGCACGCTGAGCTGCAATTAGAGCGTTAACGACACGATCGACATTACCACCTGCTAAGTAGTGACTTTCTAACTGGTTTGTCGTGACATCTACCCCTGCTTTATGTGCTTTAATCAATGGATTAATCACTCGACTAGGCACTACGCGACGTAATCGCATTCCAATTAGTGTGAAAATCCCACCCTTACACCTGCAGCTAATGCACTAATCCAAAGTGCAACAGGGATAAACGTTAAAATGACGATAATCGCGATCACGATTAAACCAATTATGATCATTGGTAATAAAAATTGTAAATCATTTGTAGTTTGACCCAACATTAACTCTCCTCCTTATTNTTCACTTCACTAACAACTACTCTTGCACCCGTAACAGAGATAATTTTAACTAATGATTGGTGATGGATAAAACCACCTTCTGTTACAACATCTATTCTTTCATCATCAACCACAACTGTACCNGATGGTCTNAGTGGTGTGATGGCAGTGCCAATTTTACCAATTAAATCTGTTCGTTCCTNTACAGCTGTATANCCTTGTTCNGCTGTTGCTTTATCACTTAAAATGATATGTCTAAATAAACCTTTTTCCAGACCAATTCGCCTATATAATAAGACNGCAACACCAATCGTAATAAGCAGTGCAATTAAGATACTATAACTTAAATGTACAATGTTCGGTACGGACAAATAAAGTGCTACTAAAATACTCAATGCACCTAGTCCACCTATAATCCCACCTGGCACAAAAAATTCTAGTATAATTAAACCGATACCGAGTGCGAATAAAACTAGTACTTCATAACCGGCAAAACCAGCAACAAGGTGGCCGTAGAAAAACAAAATTAATGACACAATTCCAACCGATCCAGCAACACCAAAACCTGGCGTATATAATTCAACGATTAACCCCAAGCCAGCTAGCGTTAACAAAATCGATACTACGACAGAATTGGTTAGAAAGCGGGCAAACTCTTCAGCTGGAGTAATTTTAACTTCCACAATCTCAGCNTCTGATAGGCCTAATTCTTCTAATAATTCTGTACGATGATTAACAGTACCTTCTGAATAGCCTACCTCTAGTGCTGCNGTTGGTCCNAGTGTTAAATATTTACCTGCAGGGGCATTATATTCTGGTAAATCAATATCTTTATCCGCCATTGCCTCAGCAAATAATCGGTCTCTACCTTTAGCTTCAGCCGCACTTCCCATTGCTTCTCGCCAATAGGATTGAGCCTTTTCATCAGCTTCATTGCCGTCACTTGTAATGATTCCACTTGCACCAAGAGTTGCTTGTGGATTCATATAAATATGATCTGCAAATAATGCAATATATGATCCAGCAGACAATGCTTGACTTCTTATGTACGCCGTTTTCGGAATGCTAATATCTTGGATGATTTCGCCAATATTGTTAGCCGCATCTACTCGACCACCAGGTGTGTTAATTTCAAAAATAATATGGTCAACATTTGCTTCCTCTGCTTCGTGTAATGTACGCTTTAGAAATGCTTCTAAGCCTCGTTCAACTTCTTTTTCAATTGGGATGACATGTACCAATTTCCCAGCTCCATCTGCTTGGATTGTACTATAATTGATATTTATGAAACTTAGAAATAGTACAAAAATTAGAAAAAGTTGCGTAATCGAACGCCGCATCACACCACCTCCTTATATCAATTTCTCAATTGGTAAAAATAAGACTCGTCTATTTAATTATATCATGACCATGGCAAAAAATCCCCTTTCATTTAATAAATGATAAGGGGATTTTCATTTTTATAAGTTTTCTAATCTTATGATAAATGTTTGAGCACGAGTTGATTAACCTTTGCTCCATCTGCTTTGCCTTTTACTTTTGGCATTAGTACACTCATCACTTTACCTATATCTTGTTTTGTCGTTGCATCCACTTCTTTAATGGTTTCAACAACAATTTGCTCAAGTTCTTCACTTGAAAGCTGTTTAGGCATATAGACTTGTAAAAACTCGATATTTTGTTCGGTTTTTTCTATCAGGTCAGTACGTTCAGCCTGTTTAAATTCTTGGAGGGAATCTTTTAGCTGCTTAAGTTCACGAGCTAAAACAGTTAATTCTTCGTCTTGAGATAACTCTTCTTTACCAAGCTTAATCGCTTCATTTTGTAACGAAGCTTTTACCATACGTATCATACTCAGCTTTTGCTTTTCTTTATTACGCATAGCTAATTTCATATCTTGATTCAAAGATTCTACTAATGACATTTCCTTTTCTACACCCTCTTAAATAAGAAAACACTAATTTCTTATGCTTAATTACTTACGCTTTCTAGCTGCTTCAGATTTCTTTTTACGTCTAACACTTGGTTTTTCATAATATTCACGCTTACGATATTCTGATAATGTACCTGATTTAGATACATTACGTTTAAACCGACGAAGAGCATCTTCAAGCGACTCGTTTTTACGAACGCGAGTAGTATTTGACATGCTATTTTCCCTCCCTCCGGAGCATCAACAATTTAAAAGACAATCTAAATAGTAGCTTTGTCTCTATGACATTATAATATAATGAATTTTATAGGTCAACTTTAACTTTAAGTTAAATTATCCTGTAATCAAGATACTTTACACGATCCTAACGTTAAGTCATTGATAGATTGATAGCGCTACAATCATAGTTGATCGATGATAGTCTTTATGATTCTTCAAAAAGTAATGACATAACAGATAAAAAGTAGAGTGGTGCTGTTTCTGTTCGTAAGATTCTTGGTCCAAGTCGAACTGCTTTAAATTGNGCTGCGTATAGTTGCGCTATCTCTTNCTCTGTTAAACCACCTTCAGGACCGATAACAATTGCCACAGATTGACCAGGTTTAATATCTTCTAGATAAGTATATAATTTATCCGTTTTTATTTGTCGTGTCGTCTCTTCATAAGCAACAAATAAATGGTCAAATTCTTCTATCTGAGCTGATAGTTGTTTAATTGTCATTAATGATTCAATAATTGGCTGATCAGTTCGATGCGATTGCTCAGAAGCTTCTTTAGCAATTTTCTTAAGTCGCTCAATTTTTTTTGCTTGTTTTTTCGCATCCCACTTAACAACAGATCGGGCAGTATTGAGTGGAATGATCTTCTTTACACCAAGCTCAGTTGACTTTTGCACGATCCATTCTAGCTTATCCCCTTTAGGTAAGCCTTGAATCAGTGTAATGTCAACTGGTAATTCCACTTGATTTGTCATGTGATTAATTTTATTTAAATAAATGGCTTGTTGATCGATTCGGTCAATTGAACAAAGGTAAGCCTCTTTATCTGGATGATTACAAATAACTTCATCTCCAACCTTCATCCGCATTACGTTTACAATATGGTGATAATCATCACCTTTGATGACGACTTGTTCATCAAGCCAATACTCTCTATCTACAAAGTATCGTTGCAATATATTCACCTCAATTAATTATGCTGGTTTNTTCGCAACAATTAGTACCCAATCATTCATATANTTNGTTTCTACTATTTCAAATCCAGCATCAATTAAAGCATTTTTAACATCATCTTCTTTTGCTTTAATAATACCTGATGTAATAAATAACCCACCTGGTTTTAATAGAGCAAAGGCATCTTTTTCGAACCTCATAATAATTTCCGCTAATAAATTTGCAACTATAAGGTCTGGCTCGACTGTTACTCTATCTAATAAATTATTCTGCTTCACAGTAATTTTAGATTCAGTTTTATTTAGCTTAATATTTATTCCTGCTGCTTTTACTGCAATAGCATCTAAATCATATGCATAGACATGTTCTGCACCGAGTAATGCTGCAGTAATACTAAGCACACCAGAACCAGTTCCAACATCAACTACTGTTTGATTCGATTTTAAATATTGTTCAATTGCTTGAATACATAAAATTGTAGTAGGATGAGTACCTGTTCCAAATGCCATACCTGGATCTAGTTCGATCACCAATTCATCAGTAGACTCAGGTTGATATTCTTCCCAAGTTGGAGTAATCGTAATATGATCAGATACGCGGATTGGTTTATAATATTTCTTCCAAGCAGTTGCCCATTCTTCTTCATTTACTTCACTAAGCGTAATTTTGTTATGTCCGATATCAATATCATAAACAAGTAACTGATTTATTGCTTGTTTGATTTGCTCAACTGCTTCTCCTAAAAAACTATTCATTGGTAAATAGGCTTTTAAATAAACTCCCTCTGATGGATAATCAGCAGGGTCAAGTTCATACACTTCACCTAACTCCACGGATCTTTCTCTATGAAAATCGTCTGCATCTTCAATCACAACACCACTAGCTCCTGCTTCATGTAAAATATTTGAGATAGGCTCAATTGCTTCATTTGTTGTATGAATACAAATTTCAGACCATTTCAAATTGATCACTCTTTTCTTAGGTAAATTTTCTTGAATTTAATCGTTTTTAAAAGCACGCTTTACCCGACTAAAAAAAGATTCTTCAGATTCGTCAGCGGGATCATTGCCACTTAATTCGTTAAATTCTCTAAGTAGTTCTTTTTGACGTTCAGATAAATTCGTAGGTGTAACAACGCGGATTCTAACATTTTGATCACCATGACCATAACCCCGTACGTTAGGTACCCCTTTACCTCTTAGTCTAAACGTTTTTCCAGTTTGAATACCTGCAGGAATCTTTAATTTTACTTTTCCATGGACAGTTGGTACTTCTATTTCATCTCCTAATGCCGCTTGCGCAAAAGTTATCGGCATATCACAGTAGATGTCATCACCATCTCGTTGGAAAAATTCATGCTGTCGAACTTGGACAACAACATATAAATCACCTGGAGGACCACCATTAATACCCGCTTCACCTTTACCAGCAACTCTAATTTGTTGACCGTCATCAATTCCAGCAGGGATTTTGATATGAATTTTCTTCTGTTTCTTTACAGTTCCTTTACCATAACATGTTGGACATTTTTCCTTAATTTCTTTTCCTGTACCACTACAATAATGACAAACACGCTTGTTTACTACACGGCCAAATGGCGTATTTTGTTCAATATTTAACTGACCAGTACCGTGACAGTTTTTACACGTTTCTGGTTTCGTACCTGGTTTTGCACCGTTACCTTTACATGTGTGACAATTTTCATCACTTGGAATTGAGATATCGGCTTCCTTACCAAAGATAGCCTCTTCAAAAGTTAAAGTCATCGTGTACTGGAGATCATTTCCTTGTCTAGGTGCATTCGGGTCTCTTCTGCCACCGCCACCAAAGAACATATCAAATATATCACTAAAGCCACCAAAGTCATCAGCACCAAAGCCACCGAAACCTTGACTCTGCGCACCTGCATGACCGAAACGATCGTATTGTGCTCTCTTTTGGTCATCACTTAATACTTCGTAAGCTTCTTTTACTTCTTTAAACTTATCAGCTGCATCTGGCTCTTTATTGACGTCTGGATGATATTTACGGGCTAGTCGGCGATAAGACTTTTTAATTTCTTCTGCCGTAGCATTACGCTCTAAACCTAGCACTTCGTAATAATCACGTTTACTCATAAAAGCCATCACTCCCATCTCTTTTTCTACACTACTTCAAATAATAATCATATCATTAATATTCACAACTAAACAACGTAATTTAATATAAGGACAAAAGTCAAAGCCAAGTAAAACCTGACTTTGACTTTTTAAAAAGGTTATTATTTATCGTTTTCGTCGTCAACTTCTTCATATTCAGCATCAACAACATCATCAGCTGCATTATTACCTGCTGCTTGCTGAGCTTGTTGCGCTTGTTGAGCTTGCTCATAAAGTTTAACTGATAAAGCTTGAACTTCTTGCTCAAGAACTTCTTTCTTCGCTTTAATTGCGTCGATTTCTCCGTCTTCTAGAGCTTTTTTCAATTCATCTTTAGCTGCTTCAGCTTTTTTCTTTTCATCTTCTGATACTTGGTCTTTTAGATCCTTAAGTAATTTGTCTGTTTGGAAAACAAGTTGGTCTGCTTCGTTACGAAGATCAATTTCTTCACGACGTTTCTTATCTGCTTCTGCGTTTTCTTCAGCATCTTTAATCATTTGTTCAACTTCTTCATCACTTAAACCAGAAGAAGATTTAATCGTAATTGACTGTTCTTTATTCGTACCTAAGTCTTTTGCACGAACNTTTACAATTCCGTTTGCATCAATATCAAATGTTACTTCAATTTGTGGAATGCCACGTGGTGCTGGTGGAATATCAGTCAATTGGAAACGGCCTAAAGTTTTGTTATCTGCAGCCATTTCACGTTCACCTTGCAAGACGTGAATATCTACAGCCGTTTGATTATCAGCGGCAGTAGAGAATACTTGTGAATGACTTGTTGGGATTGTTGTATTACGCTCGATTAATTTTGTCGTAACNCCGCCCATTGTCTCAATTCCTAATGAAAGTGGTGTAACGTCTAATAGTAGAACGTCTTTTACATCACCTTGTAAAACTCCACCTTGAATTGCAGCACCTAATGCAACAACTTCATCAGGGTTAACACCTCTTGAAGGTTCTTGGCCTGTTTCTTTTCTTAACGCTTCTTGCACTGCAGGAATACGTGTTGAACCACCAACTAAAATAACTTTATCAATCTCTGATGCTGACAAACCTGCGTCAGATAGTGCTTGACGTGTAGGTCCCATCGTTCTTTCTACTAATTCTGCAGAAAGTTCTTCAAACTTAGCTCTTGTTAGAGTCATCTCTAAGTGTAGTGGGCCAGCCTCACCCGCTGTAATAAATGGTAATGAGATTTGTGTTTGCCCAATACCTGAAAGCTCCTTTTTAGCTTTTTCAGCAGCATCTTTTAATCGTTGTAATGCCATGTTGTCTTGTGAAAGATCGATACCATTTTCTTTACGGAATTCAGCAACCATATAATCGATAATGACTTGGTCAAAGTCATCTCCACCAAGACTATTATCTCCAGCAGTTGCGACAACTTCAAAAGTACCATCGCCAATATCTAGAATTGAAACGTCAAACGTTCCACCACCAAGGTCATACACTAATACAGTTTGATCTTGGTCAGCCTTATCAATACCATATGCTAATGCAGCTGCCGTTGGCTCGTTAATTATACGTTCAACTTCAAGTCCAGCAATTCTTCCAGCGTCTTTCGTAGCTTGACGTTGTGAATCATTGAAATATGCTGGTACAGTTACAACTGCTTTATCAACTTTTTCACCTAAGTAATCTTCTGCATAGCTCTTAATGTATTGTAGTAGAATCGCAGAAATTTCTTGTGGCGTATACTCTTTACCTTCGATTTCTACTTTATAATCAGTTCCCATATGACGTTTAATAGATTGAATCGTATTTGGGTTCGTTATTGCCTGACGCTTGGCTACTTCACCAACTTGTCTTTCACCATTTTTAAATGAAACAACTGATGCTGTTGTTCGATTTCCTTCTGGGTTAGGGATAATAATCGGTTCCCCACCTTCCATTACTGCAACACATGAGTTTGTTGTTCCTAAGTCAATTCCAATCATTTTACCCATTTAAAATTCCTCCTTCAGTTCACTAAATATTGCTATTGATTAACCTTTACCATTGCTGGACGTAAGACACGGTCTTTTAAGCGATAGCCTTTTTGTAATTCTTCAACTACGATATTCGAATCGTATTGATCATCTTGAACTTGCATAACAGCTTGATGCATTGTCGGATCNAATNCTTCACCTACTGCCGGAATAACTTCAATTCCCTCTGCCTCTAAAACTGTTAGTAGGTTTCGATAGATCATTTCCATACCTTCAAAAAAGCTCTTAACTGCCTNATCGTCAGATGCCGTTTGCAGCGCACGCTCAAAGTTATCAATTACTGGTAACAACTCAGTGGCTAATTTCTGAGATTTATATGTTAAGTCAGCAGCTTTTTCTCTTTGTGTACGTTTTCGGTAGTTATCGTATTCTGCTTGTAATCGTAAATATTTTTCAAATAGCTCTGTTTTTTCAGCTTCAAGTTGTTGATATTTTACTTCTATAGATTCATCTTTATCGTCTTCAGGTTGATCATCAACATGTTCTTCCTCAACTTCTGCAGACTCTTGATTTTCCAATGTTTCTTCTAGTTGATCTTCTTGAGCTACATTTTCTTCTTTATTTAGTTCCGCCATCGAATTCACCCCCAAGTTAACCTCATAAATTTCATTAAAATATCATTAATCATTATTTCCAAATATTAATGTGATTAAATCCATTTATTATCTAGTATATTATACAAAATTTAAGTGAGAGAATGGACTCAACTCTCACTTAACCAATCATATAATAAAGCAATCAGTTGTCTTTTTCAACCAATCTGATAAGTAGACTAAGATTTGACTCGTTATATCCTTCTCTTAATTACCAGTCAGTAAATGTTTTTGACATATGTTGAGATAACAGACTAATTAATGATACAACTCGTGAATAATCCATTCGCTTAGGTCCCAATAGGGCTATCGTGCCTAATTGTTCTCCGGATAATGAGTATGTCGCTTTAATCAAACTTAAATCTTGCATTTCGTCAATTTTATTTTCCTGACCAATTGAAATTTTAATTCCTTGCTCTTTAGCTCGAAGTAATTTAATCATTAAATCTTCTCTCTCAATAATCGAATAAATTGAATGAATTTTTTCGACATCATTAAATTCTGGTTGTAACAGCATATTTGCCATACCACTCATATAATAGTTATCTGGTTGTTGACTAAATAGTGCTCCGCGTAAATATTTGAGTGCAAGGCTCACATTATCAATATAGCTCTTTAAAATGCTACTCAATTCTGCTTCAATCTTATTATGAAGCTCGATTATAGGTACATTATGAAATTTCTCATTCAAGATATTAACTAATTTCTCTAAGTCTGAAGCTTTAATTTCTGCTGGAATTGTAAAAGATCGATGTTCAACATGACCTTTATTCGTAACTAAAATCGCTACAGCTGATGTCTTCGTTAGTTTAATGATTTGAAGTTGCTTAAGTTTCGCTTCAAAAACTTCAGGCCCTAAAATAATAGACGTATAGTTTGTTAAGTCAGACAATACTTCTCCAGATTTTTGGACAACCTGTTCAAAATCAACATACTCTTGGTCAAAAACAGTCGAAATAAGTGCATGCTCTTCTTTTGACATATGAAATGGAGATAGCATATGATCGACATAAAACCGATAGCCTTTCTCAGAGGGAACGCGTCCTGATGAAGAGTGCGTCTTCTCAAGATAACCTAATTCCTCTAAATCAGCCATTTCATTTCGAATTGTTGCAGGGCTTAAAGAAATCCCTTCTTTTTTTGATATTGCTCGTGACCCTATTGGTTGAGCCGTTTTAATAAACTCATCAATAATCACCTGTAATATCAAAAGTTGCCTACTAGATAATACCATAGATGATCACCTCTGTTAGCACTCTTATCATTCGAGTGCTAATTCTATTATTAAATTATCAAATCAACCCATGATTGTCAACGATAATACATTGTATTTTAAGAAAAAAATCCAATCTAGCACGATTATAATGATTATTTAAATAATTTATTAAATTCTTGATCATCAAGTAAAAAACGTTGAAAAACTTCATTACCAAATAACTGCCCTTTTTCTGTCATACGAACATAGTCGCTTGCTTCTTCTAACCAACTACGTGCAATTAAGTCTTGTATCTGCTCTTGATAAATTTGATCAATAGTTACATTATATTTTTGTTTAAATACGTTCTTATTTACTCCTGTGCGTTTGCGCAGGCCTAAAAACATTTCTTCCTCGATTTGTTCTTTCTTTCCGACTTCATCGATGTGCAAAATCGGTTGTCCAGATGCATTCGCTTCTTTAACATAAGCAGGAAATGGACGGAGATTTATATGTCGTTTGCCTGGTAAATAACCACTAGCTCCTGCACCGAATCCATAATAGTAGTTATTGTCCCAATATGTTAAATTATGCTTACTTTCATAACCTGGTTCAGCAAAATTGCTCACTTCATATTGAAACTTTCCATGCTGTTTCATTTTCTCAATTAATAATTCAAACATACTTGCTTCAACTTCTTCAGGTGGTTTATGAAGCTTACCTTTCTGATGTCGTTGATAAAAAACNGTTTTAGGTTCAATCTGCAGTGAGTATGTTGAGTAATGGGGTAAATCAAAAGACAGAGCTTTTTCAATTGAATCATTGAATATTTCTATCGTCTGATTCGGCAATCCATACATTAAGTCGATACTGATGTTAGTTAAACCATGTTTAATTAAATGATTAATATTTTCTTCAACATCTTTTACTCGATGTAAACGACCTAAGTCTTCAAGTAATTGATTATCAAAAGATTGTACACCCATCGATATCCGATTGACACCATACATGCGTAACAATTTGATTTTATCCTCATTTAAATCACCAGGATTGGCCTCAAACGTATACTCNTCTACATTCGGAACATCCATGTGTTTATCAATGGTTTGGAGTAAGTACTCTAATTGAGCTAAATTTAAAGCAGTAGGTGTACCACCACCAACAAAAATTGTTCTCATAGGATGTTTTTTATCACTTAAATAAAAATTAATTTCATTAGCGAGTGCTGCCAAATACTCATCAGCCATTTTTTCTTGATAGAAAAACTTTGTGAAATCACAGTAATGACAGATCTTTTCACAAAATGGAATGTGTATATATGCAGATGTGATCATATGGCTTCCCTCTCTTCAACTATTCAAAAATAAAGGAGCTGTTATAATATCAGCTCCTTAAATTATACATTAATTCAAAGTAGATCTCGAAATTATTTAATTTTAATCATCGTCCATCTTCAGAACAGACATGAATGCTTCTTGCGGAATTTCAACTGAACCAACCATTTTCATCCGCTTCTTACCTTCTTTTTGCTTCTCTAATAATTTACGCTTACGAGAAATGTCCCCACCATAACATTTTGATAGTACGTTCTTACGCATCGCTTTAATTGTCGAGCGNGCGATAATTTTATTCCCAATTGCCGCTTGAACAGGTACTTCAAATTGTTGTCTTGGAATAAGTTCTCTTAATTTATCAACTATATATTTACCTCGATCGTACGAAAAGTCTCGGTGAACAATAAATGATAACGCGTCAATTTTCTCATTATTAAGTAAAATATCCATCTTGACTAATTTCGAAGGTTTGTATCCTTCAATTTCATAATCTAATGATGCATAGCCTTTCGTATTCGATTTTAGTGCATCAAAGAAGTCGTAGACAATTTCAGATAATGGAATGCTATAGATAACATTAACACGAATATCGTCTAAGTAATCCATTCCGATAAATTCTCCACGCTTACGCTGACATAGCTCCATTACAGCACCTACATAATCATTCGGCACCATAATATTTGCTTTAACGTATGGTTCATAAACTGCTTCAATCACCTGAGGATCTGGCATGAAAGAAGGGTTATCAACTGAAACTGTCTCTCCATCGGTCTTTTTAATTTGATAAATAACACTTGGTGCTGTTGTGATTAAATCAATATTAAATTCACGTTCAATTCGTTCTTGGATAATCTCCATATGGAGTAGTCCTAAGAAACCACATCTAAATCCAAAGCCAAGTGCTTGAGA
>JGI24707J26582_10002677_pt1 | contig 13231 bp, 12 predicted proteins | sample BioPla1DNA1_FD_26582 | JGI IMG/M metagenome (IMG submission 26582) | reverse complement strand
TTTGAAATATACACCCGTTAGCTACTTATTTATCTGAGTAGCTATTTTTTCGTGGTTCTGATCACTTAAGAAACAACACAAAAGAACCGTCCCTCTGTGTTCCTCTGTGTTCTTGCTGAGTTGTATTGCAATTTATTGCTCCCTTGTGTAAACTATGATAGAAAGCTGTAGAGTATTTAAAGAGTTCATATTTATTTATCTTGGTGGATTACTGGGGGAGTAATTGTGGGTGTAACACTAAGTGACAAGGTATATGATGCAGTAAAAGAAGACATAAATAACGCCAGACTAAGCTCTGATGCGTTTCTTGTAGAAAGCCAAGTAGCGAAACGATATGGTGTCAGTAAAGCGCCTGTACGTGAAGCGTTGCATCGTTTATGCAGAGAAGGGCGATTAATAAGCTACCCGCGTAAAGGTTATCTCATTGTTTCATTAAGCGAGACAGAATTCTTTCAAACTCAGCAGCTCCGCTTGGTAAACGAAGGCTTTGCAGTGAAGTACCTTGTAAATAACTCCAGCAAGGAAGATATAAAAATACTTCGAGAGTTTGCGCAAAAAAACGATATTTCTGGTAATAGAGATTTTCATAGTAAGTTGGCTGAGCTTACAGGTAATAATTTTTTAAAAGAAATAGTAACACATCTTCTTGACGTATCTATTAGAACTCTTAACGTTAAAAGCTCATCGGAAAGTGGCGAAATGCTAAAAAACTATCACTTTGAGCTCATAGACTCAATAGTTAAGCATGATGAAGAAAAGGCATTGGAATATTTGAAAATGGATTTAGAACTTGGTAATTCAAGTTTTAGCAAATAAAAAAACAATGACACCATTTCGTACAAAAAAAAAGAGCAGCCCCATCTAGTAAGAAATCTACAATATTGTATATTTAGTGAAAATACCATAAAAATTGCATTGACAATTATCTACTATGAGCAATATAATGTAACTAATCAAAATGCTGAAATGTTCAGTAAACTATCCAGCACAGAAAGTAGCGGTATTATTGAGACAGTTTGATTTTGAAACAGTGGCAGATGCACAGAATGATATTGATTTGGGTAATGATTACAACCCCAATTTAATAGTCCTTTCAGGAGCTCAATTACACTTAAAGACAGCTCCTTGCATAATAGAAGCACTCACAGCTAGAGCGGCATCAGGTTTTTATGGGTGGACACCTTCGGATCTTCCTGCCTACTTAAATGCAATTCAGAATTGGATGCAAACAGTAAGACATTATGATATAGACAAACAGTGGATAGTTCCATCATATGGAACACTTAAGGCTATAAGTACAGCCATAAGAGCGTTTACAAATGAAAATGATGGTATTATTATTCAATCACCAGTTTATGTGCTATATGATCGGGTATTAAAAAATACAAAACGCAAAAAAGTTTGTAATTCTTTAATTTATAAAGATGGACATTATGAAATGGATTTTGAGAACCTTGAAAATTTAATGGCGCGGCCTGAAAACAAACTGATGATTTTATGCAATCCCCACAATCCAATTATGGATATTTGGAGTGAAGAAGATTTACGTACAGTAGCAGCACTTGCTAAACAGTATGGTGTTATAGTGGTATCTGATGAGATTTTCGCAGAGCATGCATTTAACGGGCACGAAGTTATACCTTATTCAACGATACCAGAGGCAAAGGACAATTGCATCATCTGTACATCAATTGGTAAATGTTTTAATTTTACAGGTCTAAGTCATTCCAACATTATTATTCCTAATGAAAAAGTTCGTCAGGAATATATTGCTAAGCGAGATGCCGATCACTATGGAAGCTTAGATCCATTTATGTATAACGCTATAATAGCCGCTTACTCAAAAGAGGGTAAAGAGTGGATAGATGCTTTGCTTGAGTTTGTTTCAGGCAATATAACTATTATTAAAGATTTTTTTGACAAATACTTACCCAGTGTAACAATTTGCAGACATAGCGCAGGAACGCTTTTGTGGGCAGATTGTAGAAGCCTGGGCTATACTGAAGACCAGATTCATGAATTTTTATTAAATGAAGCAAATGTAGTAGTTGATCGCGGTAGCCAATACGGAGTAGAAGGCGAATGCTTTTGCCGTTTTCAAGTGGGTATTCCAAGAAGTGAACTTGAAAATGCACTGGAAAGGCTACTAAATGCTCTTAAAAGACGTGGAATAGTCTATGATAGTTGAAACAAGCAATACCAATCTACATAGGGGCCTTTTCTATGTGATGTAGACTAGTATATTGAAGTAAAAACAAAATTCCGAAACTGCTTCCTTGCTGCTATAGTGTTGTACTAGGGAGTAAATATATAGAATCTGTTAGGAGGAAACAAAATGAAAAGAAAGATATTTGCACTATTTTTAGTAATGACATTGCTATTAAGTGTTTTTGTAGGCTGTACGACTACAGGGGACAATGGAAATAACAATGTTGACGTAGTGCCTAATGACAGCAATGGTAAGGTTGACCAATCTCCAAGTGGTGAGAAATTAGCAGATGAGCAGATTTTTACCTTTGTAGGTCACAATGACATTATGACACTTGATGTCAGCAAGATGAATGATGAGATGTCAGCGCTGATAATGTATGCTGTAAACGAAGGACTTATTCGCTATAACCAAGGAAAGATAATCAATGGTATAGCAGAAAGTTATGATATTTCTGCTGATAACACTGTTTATACCTTCCACCTTCGTGATGCAAAATGGTCTGATGGGCAACCTGTAACTGCTCATGATTTTGAATATGCATATTTGCGTCTTTTAGATCCAGAAACAGGCTCTTCACAGGTTGAGGATTTTAGTGCGGTTCTTAACGCAATGGCATATGCCAACGGGGAAATAACCGATACATCTCAAGTTGGTATTAAAGCAGAAGATGATAAAACACTAGTTATTACACTTGAAAAGCCTGAACCATTCTTTTTAGAAGAGATGGCTCAAGGTATAAATTTTTATCCTATACGCAAAGACTATGTTGAAAAGCATGGAGCAAACTATGGTTCAAGCCCTGAAAGCTTTATAGGATGCGGACCATTCACACTTACTGAGTGGGCACAAGGCTCAAATATAACAATGGATAAAAACCCAGAATATTGGGATGCTGATAGCATAATTCTTGATAGAGTGGTTGAATATATTGTTGCAGATGAAAACACCCGCGTTGGTATGTATGATTTAGGTGAGGTTGATGGCATATATAGTATTTCAGCTGTACAGACAGTAAAATATGCCGGCGAGTTTGGTACCCATGCAGGCGGAACTTTGCAACACCTTGTATACATGTCGAAGGAAGGCGCTATTTTAAATAATAAAAATCTTCGTTTAGCATTAAGCTATGCGCTTGATCGTGATTCTATAGTCAATGCGATAGCATCTCCTGGAACAGAAGTTGCCTATAGCATGATAGATCCAAGTATAAACTTTGATGGTGAATCAATAGTAGGGAAATACCCTGCATCTAGCAATGTTCCAGCTAAGGGCGATAAAGCAAAAGCCGAGCAATACCTTGCTGCAGCTTTAGCTGAAATGAACCTTAAGTCTGCTGATGAACTACCTGCTATAAATTATGTTTGCTTGGATTCCCCAACACACAAAGCTTATGCAGAAGCGTTACAGGCTCAGTGGAAAGATGTTATAGGAGTAAATGTTGACATAAACATTATGCCAGTACCTCAAGCAATAGGAAGCTTACTGTCAGGTGAGTTTGATATATTCCTTAACGGTATGGGTACAGGTGTTGCGCCAGAAACACTTTTGAACAACTATACTTTAGGTAATCCTAACAACTACGCTAAGTGGTCAAATCAGGATTACACAGATTTAATGAATGAATCCAAGGCTGCTACAGACTTTGATGTACGTTTTGCAAAACTTCAACAAGCTCATCAGTTGATTTTGGATGAATCTCCTGTATCTCCATTGTGGCTACCAGGTACTGCTTATTTACATCAGGATTATGTTGATGGTATATTCTATGGCCGCCAGACAGGATCCATTGAATTTATATATGCGAGAATACTTGAGCATTAATTTTATTTATTGCTAAGTACGAACTTTATTCGAAAAGAGATTTTGAAATATACTTTTACTAAAAAAGATTTTTTAAAAGCAAAAGTGAACTTTGCGGAGGGATTACTCAGTAATCCCTTCGACAAGTTCTTAAAATGAAATTATTATGTATGATTTAGTATTCCAAAATGATAAATGAGATTTTTCTATAACAGTAGAAAGAATTGAAACAAGTATTTATTTTTTTTACCTGTTATAGAATGATACAGTTTAAATTTTACAAAATGTGAAGTGGATTTTAGTCTATAGATATGTAAAAGTAAAGTTTAGCAGAGGATACGCAAAGGAAAGGAACATGGCATGGTAAGGTACATTCTGAAGCGTTTGGTTATATCAATAATTACAATATGGCTATTAGCAACAGTAACGTTTTTTCTGCTGCGCACATTACCTGGTAATCCATTTCAGACAGAAAAACTATTAACCGTGGAAATGCAAGAGAGAATGATGTCCTATTATGGATTGGACAGGCCCTTAATGGAGCAGTATTTTACCTACATGAAAAATTTGCTCCAAGGAAATTTTGGGTATTCATTGAAATATACAAATCGTACTGTAAACAGCATCATTAAATCTACTTTTCCAGTATCTGCAGAGCTTGGACTCCGTTCGCTTGCTGTTGCACTTCCTATTGGGCTCGCATTGGGTGTCGCTTCAGCACGAAAACGTGGTAAAATAATAGATTATATTTGCGTTGTTATAGCCGTAATTGGTGTATCAATACCAAGCTTTATTATGGGCACATTTTTACAGTACATTTTTGCAATAAAGCTTAAATTATTGCCGGTTTCCCAATGGAAAACAGCAGCACACACTATTTTACCTACAGTTGCACTAGCACTATCTTTAATGGCTACATTAACACGTGTCATGCGCGCTAGCATGCTTGAAGTAACGATGCAGGATTATATAAAAACAGCAAGAGCCAAGGGGCTTGGCGAAGGGCGTATAACCTGGAGCCATCAAGTTAGAAATGCCATGATACCCATATTGACGATGCTTGGACCTATGGTTGCAAGCGTGTTGATGGGTACATTTGTAATAGAAAAAATATTTGCAATACCCGGACTTGGACAGCATTTCGTAAACTCTATTACCGGTCTTGATTATACAATGACAATGGGTTTAACAGTTTTTTATGGAATATTTCTTGTAACAGCTAACTTTATTGTAGACATACTTTATGGGTTAGTGGATCCAAGAATTCGGCTTGCGAAATAAAGGGGGTCAACATGAGTAATATGTCAGTTAAATTGCCGGCTGACGCTTTTAGACCGGTTAAACAAACAAGTGAAACAAGCGAACTTATTACTCGCCCAAGTCTTACGTTCTGGGCAGATGCTCGTCGTAGATTGATGAAAAATAAGGTTGCCATGCTGGGATTAATTATTATTTTTATTATCACATTAATGGCTATAGTTGTACCTGTATTTTCGCAATACTCATATGAACAACAGAATCTTTCAAACACTAATGCACCACCATCCACTGAGCACATTTTCGGCACTGATTCCCATGGACGTGATCTTTGGGTGCGTGTGTGGTATGGAGCGAGAGTATCATTAGCAGTTGGAGTTTTTGGTTCAATCATCCCAAGCCTTATTGGCATTATAATCGGGGGTATATCGGGATATTTTGGTGGAAAAGTAGACATGATTATAATGAGGTTCATAGATATTGTAATGTGTGTTCCAAACATGATCTACATTATATTGATTACATTATTTATAGGCACAGGGCCTGTTGCCCTAATAATAGCCTTCGCAATAACTGGATGGATGGGTACTGCAAGAAGTGTCCGTGGAATGGTGCTTCAACTTAAGGAGCAGGAATTTGTCTTAGCTTCACGAACACTTGGTGCATCATCATTGTCACTTATATTTGAGCATCTTGTCCCTAACACACTAGGAATTGTAGTGGTAAGTATGACCTTAGGCGTGCCTGCGGCTATATTCCAGGAAGCATTTTTAAGCTTTATAGGACTTGGCATTAAGCCTCCTATACCCAGCTGGGGTCAACTTGCTAATACAGGTATTTCTGTCTTTAGAATTTATCCTTCACAGCTTTTAATCCCTGCAGCTTTAATATCTATGACAATGCTATCTTTCAACCTTTTTGGTGATGGATTAAGAGATGCATTAGATCCAAAACTGCGTATGTAGAGAGGAGAGTAAGATCCTATGTCAAGAAAAATATTAGAAATAAAGGATTTACATTTTTCCTTTGATACGTATGCAGGTGAGGTACAGGCAGTCAGAGGGATATCGTTGTATTTAAATAAAGGTGAGACTCTCGCAATCGTTGGAGAATCGGGATGTGGGAAAAGTGTTACTGTGCAAACCGTTATGAAGCTTGTCCCAACCCCTCCAGGTAGGTTAAAGAGTGGAAAAATAATATATTGTGGTGAAGATATTACACATTACAGTCAAAAGGAAATGCAAAAGCTCAGGGGCAGTGAAATGTCCATGATTTTTCAAGATCCCATGACAAGCTTAAATCCAACCATGCGCATTGGAAGGCAGATAACAGAGGGGATTTTGAAACATGAGAATATTTCACCTGATAAGGCGAAACAACGAGCAATCGAAATGCTTGCAAAGGTAGGTATTGCAAATCCTGAAAAAGGATTTAAGAGGTACCCACATCAATTTTCAGGTGGTATGCGCCAACGAGTTATGATTGCGATAGCATTGGTATGTAATCCAAATGTTCTGTTTGCTGATGAGCCAACAACGGCTTTAGATGTTACTACACAAGCGCAAATACTTGAGCTAATAAACGAGCTAAAACAAGAACTTGAGACATCAGTTGTTATTATAACCCATGATCTAGGCGTTGTTGCTAGAACTGCTGAACGTGTTGCAGTAATGTATGCAGGCAAAATAGTAGAAACTGGTCTTTCAAGGGACATTTTTTATAAACCAAAACATCCATATACATCAGGTTTATTGGAGAGTATGCCTTCGGCTGGACAGGTGGAAAAAACATTGACATCTATTAAAGGCACGCCTCCAGATCTGTTTGCGCCGCCAAAAGGCTGTAGTTTTGCACCTCGTTGTAAATATTGTATGAATATATGCACTCAGACAGATCCTGATGAAGTTCAATTGGAAAATGGACATAAGGTTTCATGCTGGCTTATGAATCCACAGGCAGAAAAGCGTGAATTGCCCGGACGAAAAAGCAGGCTTAGTACACAAAAGCCGCTAAAGGAGGGCATATAGATGGCTAAGCATTTACTTGAGGTTAAAGGATTAAAAAAATACTTCAAGGTTGGAAGAAATCAAATACTACATGCAGTTGATGATGTAAGCTTTAATATAGAACAAGGAAAAACGCTTGGACTTGTTGGTGAATCAGGATGTGGTAAGACCACTGTTGGTCGTACTATTATTAGACTTTACGATGCAGATGGTGGGCAGGTTTTGTTTAATGGTAGGGATGTCCATCAGTTGAACCGTAAAGAGTACAAAGAATTTACAAGAAGTATGCAAATGATTTTTCAAGATCCATACGCAAGCTTAGATCCAAGAAAAACTGTGGGAGCAATAGTTGGGGAGGGCCTTAAAATACACAAATTGTGTGAAACAAGGCAAGAATATACCGAACGTATCTATGAGTTGTTAGAAACGGTAGGGCTATCGAGNGAGCATGCAAGTCGTTTTCCNCACGAGTTTTCAGGTGGACAACGTCAAAGAGTTGGAATTGCACGTGCTCTTGCCGTAAACCCTAAGTTCATTGTTTGTGATGAAGCAATATCCGCGCTTGATGTATCAATACAAGCACAGGTAATAAATCTTCTTGTGGAGCTTCAGGAGAAATTAAAGCTAACATATTTGTTTATTGCGCATGATTTGAACATGGTAAGGCATATTTCCGATGATACTGCCGTCATGTACCTTGGAAAGGTAGTCGAAAAGGCCGAGACAAGTGAACTATTTGAAACACCAAAACATCCATATACAATTGGTCTACTTGCAGCAGCTCCAGAAGCAGACCCTGACTTTGAACAAAGTCGTGCCAAAACTCTTATGTCAGGCGAAGTTGCAAGTCCGATAAACCCGGAACCAATATGCCGGTTCGCTGGACGTTGCCCATATGCAAGACCTAAGTGCAAACAGAATGAGCCTGAGCTAATGGATGTAGGTAATAACCATTATGTTGCATGCTACAAAGTGCAGGAGGGTTGGTAATGAACGGCGAAGTAATGAAAATAGAAAATAAAATAAGACAGCTGGGATACACACTTCCACAATCATCCCCAGCAGGTGCTATATATACGCCAGTTAGAAGAGTTGGAAACACACTTTATGTTTCAGGTCAGATACCTTGGCTTGATGGACAAGTAAAATACTCAGGTAAGGTAGGCAGCGAACGCGATGTTAAATACGGACAAGAGGCGGCTCGACTTTGCATACTCAATATGCTTGCTGCCGTTAAAAATGCTATAGGAGATTTAGATAAAGTTAAGCAAGTAGTAAAGCTTACTGTAATGGTTAGCAGTGAAACGGGTTTTGATAAACAGCATCTTGTAGCAAATGGTGCATCGCAGTTATTGGTTGACATATTTGGACCAGACGGATGTGCTGCCAGAACTGCAATGGGTGTAAACCAGTTGCCGATGGATGTTACCGTTGAGATTGAAGGAATTATTGAAGTAGAGTGAATTTAGAATGTATATAAAATACGCTAATCCGCTGGTAAACTACTGATAGCATACCAAGTGGGAGAACTAATGGTACATTTAAGGTTGTTTGTTCATTTATTATAAACCACTCAATGGTAACTGCTTTACAATTTAAGTTTTAGAATAATCGGGGCTTTATGTTTATTAAAGTTATTAAATGGAAACTAAATAGAAATGTATTAACAAATACTATTATACGAGGAGAATGAAGATGGGCGTTTATGCGTTAATAGGCAGGGTTATTGATGGTGTGAGCGACGTAGCAATAGAAAACGGTCTTGTCGTTGTCATTGATGACACAATAAAATATGCAGGTGAATATAATGAAAAACAGATACCTGAAAATGCAGAAATAATTGAAGCAGGCAGTGGCACTATTTTGCCCGGCTTTATTGATTGCCACGTACATCTTTGTGGAGAAGAGACTGCAGGGGGTAGAAGTACAAGATACGATAAACTACTTGGTGCTGCCCACGAGATTGGAATTCTTCTTGATGCAGGTTTTACAGGTGTAAGGGATATGAGTGCTAATGGATTTGCTCTAGCTCGCGCTGTAGAACTCGGTTATGTGCGTGGACCACGTATAATGCCAGGAGGTAGACTTTTAAGTATTACCAGTGGCCATTGTGATATAGCAGGTGATGCAACAAAAGAAGAAGTAAATAAAACAAATTTAACAGGTAGATTGTGTGATGGAGTTGACGAATGTATTCTTGCTGCAAGAGAGAACTTTAGGCAAGGAGCACAGTTCATAAAAATATGTGCTACAGGTGGCGTTTCGTCTATAACAGATAATGTGGATGATGTTCAGTTTTCCTTTGATGAAATGAAAGCCATTGTAGATGAGGCAAAAAGGCATGGTACTTATGTTGCAGCCCATTGCACCGGGAATACAGGAGCATTACAGGCAGTCAAGGCTGGTGTTAAATGTATTGAGCATGGTGTCATGCTTCAACAGGAAACCATTGATTTGATGGCCGAAAACTGTGTTTCACTTGTAACCACACTGAATATTTCTTTAAATGTTGCTAATTTTCCAGGACTGCATCCTGCTGTAGCTAAAAAAGCTAAGCTATGCGCCCAAGCTAATATTAAAACAATTGATATGGCAAGAAAAGCAGGTATTCGCATTGCTTTTGGTACAGATTACAGTAATTCAAAAAACACTCCATATGCTAAGAACGGAAGAGAATTTGAATCGATGGTTCAAGCAGGTATGACTGAAATGGAAGCTATAAAAGCTGGGACGATAAATGCAGCCCATCTTATGAAATATGCTGATAGGCTCGGAAGCCTTGAGGTAGATAAGCTTGCAGACATTGTAATTACAGACGGTAATCCGTTGCAAGACATAAGCTGTCTTGCTGACAAAGAACATATAAAGCTTGTTATGAAAAATGGTGTAATTGAAAAGTTAATATCGAGTAAATAAATTTTAATACTAGTATGTTAATCCCTAATAATAATGGGGATTCATATATAGCAAAAGCAAAAGGCGTTTTGTATATTTTCTCTAACGGGGGGAAGGGGATATATCGAAACGCCTTTTTGTTACTTAAGCAATTTCAAAAACGCCTCTTTGTTATTAAAGCTACGGTTTATGGCATAGCGATGCGCTTGGACAACCATCACAGGCACACCCACAGCTTATTGATTTTCCGCTTTTTTTCTTTTTTATCATATTCAACACAATCAAAGCAACAACTGTTAGCAATATCACACTAATAATGATTGTTGCTAAATTATCAATTATATAATTAAACATAATGTCACACCCCTTTATATTAATCCGCTATTTACCAATACTCTCTAGGTTTTTACCACTNCACTTTTTCACANAAATTATTAGATATTTGCACCTGCTGATACAATAGGGTTTTGTTTTTTGCTATCCTTGTTTGGTCTGAACAACAAGAACAAGAAAACAGCCACAATGACAATTGCTACTAATGTACCTATTCCAAAACCATTTCCTGAGAGCAGGCTTCCAAATTGATATATACTAAATGAGACAACATAAGCTAAGCCTGTTTGGTAGCCCAATGCAAACAAGGTCCATTTTCTATTGTTCATTTCACGCTTAATTGCACCTACTGCAGCAAAACATGGGGCGCAAAGCAGGTTGAAAACAAGGAATGAATAGGCACTTAGTGTCGAATAATCCATAGCAAGAGCGCTCCAGTACTCAGCACCGTCTTCAGCCACTTCGGCAAATCCATAAAGTACACCAAAAGAACTTACAACGTTCTCTTTAGCTACAAGCCCAGTGATTGTAGCAACNGCAGCCTTCCAATGTCCCCAACCNAGTGGAGCAAATAAAGGAGCTAATACACTTCCGATTACCGCCAANAAGCCATTATCTACTTCATCTACCAATCCAAAAGTCCCATTAGTAAATCCAAAGTTTTGCAGGAACCAGATTACTATGGANGAGAGCAGNATGACAGTACCAGCTTTCTTAATAAATGACCAACCACGTTCCCATATACTACGCAGCAAAGTTTCTGGGGATGGCCAATGATAAGCTGGCAGCTCCATAACAAAGGGGGCTGTATCGCCAGCAAATAGCTTAGTCTTCTTCAGGATAATACCTGAGACAATTACTGCTGCTATACCAACAAAGTATGCACTTGGTGCAACCCACCAGGCCCCTCTAAACAAAGCACCTGCGATAAGCGCGATAACGGGTATTTTAGCACTACAGGGAATAAATGATGTAGTAATAATGGTCATCTTACGGTCGCGATCATTTTCTATTGTCCTTGAAGCCATAATTCCGGGAACACTACAACCTGTACCAATAAGCATTGGAATAAATGATTTACCTGATAAACCGAATTTTCTGAAAATTCTATCCATGATAAAGGCCACTCGAGCCATATATCCACAGCTCTCAAGAAAAGCAAGGAATGCGAAAAGCACAATCATCTGAGGTATAAAGCCCAGCACTGCTCCAACTCCACCGATGATCCCATCTAANATTAGGCCCTGTAGCCAATCAGCTACGCCAAGTGAAGCTAAGAAGCTTTCCATTGCTGGAGGAATGATCTCTCCAAAAAGCACATCATTAGTCCAGTCTGTTACCCATGTACCAACAGTAGTAACTGATACATAATATACAATAAACATAACTACTGCAAAAATAGGAAGTGCCAGCCATCTGTTGGTTACAATCATATCTATTTTATCCGATGTAGTAAGATTTCCTTTGTTTTTCTTGTAGTAGCATTCCTCAATAATCGAATCTATATAGAGGTACCTCTCGCTTGTGATAATGCTCTCAGCATCATCGTCCATTTCTACTTCGATTTTTTCAATTTCAGCCTCAAATTTGGTTTTAAGTTCATCCGACAAAACCAGATTTTCTGTGGCTTTTTCATCTCGTTCAAATATTTTGATAGAGTACCAACGTTGCTGTCCTCCAGATACCTTATCCAGTATTTCATTCTCAATATTTGTTAGAGTATGCTCTACTTCTTTTGAAAAAGTATGTTTCGGTACCATTTGGGTACCTTTCTCAGCAAGCTCAACTGCCTTTTGTACTGCTTCAAAAATCCCTAACCCCTTAAGAGCCGAAACTTCAACTACTGGACAACCAAGTCTTTTTGAAAGCTTGTCTACATTTATCTTATCCCCATTCTTGTTAACAATGTCCATCATATTCAGAGCAATTACAACAGGAATGCCAAGTTCAGTCAATTGTGTTGTAAGATAGAGATTGCGTATAATATTAGTAGCGTCAACAATATTCAAAATGGCGTCTGGTCTCTCGTCAATGAGATAGTTTCTTGCCAATATCTCTTCTAGTGTGTATGGAGACAGAGAATAAATTCCTGGTAGATCTACCAGTGTAACGTCTTTATTATCTTTTAGTTGTCCTTCTTTTTTTTCAACAGTAACACCAGGCCAATTCCCAACATATTGGTTTGAGCCAGTCAGTGCATTAAAAAGAGTTGTTTTACCGCTATTTGGATTGCCGGCAAGTGCAATTTTCATGTGCATATCCCCCCTGTATTATGCCCCTAATGATGAAACCAGTAGGTATTTATCAATAGTTTCTAACTCAGAGTTAGTCAAGACTAACTCGCGCGATTTAAAATTGCGGGACAAAGTAGATTTTAATAAACTAAGCATTAGTCTAAAGACTAATGCATAAAAAAACTAAGGATAAAATCTAACCTTAACCCCGCGATTATTGAACCAATATCATTTCAGCGTCGGCTTTTCTTAAAGTTAACTCATATCCGCGAACATTGATTTCAACTGGATCGCCTAAAGGNGCAACTTTGCGTACATAAATTTCTGTACCTTTTGTTATACCCATATCCATAATCCGGCGCTTTAATGGACCTGAACCGGTAACCTTCAAAACTTTAGCAGTTTCACCGCATTTTACATTTCTTAGTGTGCTCATATATATAACCTCTCTTAACATCTATATGTAGAATGTAGAATTTCGTTGGTTAGACATA
>JGI24707J26582_10002676_pt1 | contig 13232 bp, 12 predicted proteins | sample BioPla1DNA1_FD_26582 | JGI IMG/M metagenome (IMG submission 26582) | reverse complement strand
ATGGCCTGCGGCACAGTAGGAAAGATTGCTCATGATATGGGTATTCCAGCCGTTTCGGGTATGTATATAGAGAACCCCGGGGTAGAAGCATATCGCCAATACCTCTACATTGTTGAAACTACTAATTCTGCAGCTGGCATGCGTACTGCACTGCCTGCCATTGCCAAACTCGCAGGCAAAATTGTTAACGGCGAGCCTGTGGGCACACCTGCTGAGGAAGGTTATATCAGCAGAGGAATCCGCAAGAACATCTTTGTGGAAAAGAGAGGTTCAGAGCGGGCAGTTGATATGCTCCTCAAGAAACTCAAAGGGGAAGAATTTGAAACTGAGTATCCCATTCCCATCTTCGACCGTGTTGAACCTGCAGAAGCCATTGCTGACCTCAGCAACGTAACTGTAGCTCTGGTCACCAGCGGTGGAATCGTGCCCAAGGGCAACCCCGACCGGATAGAAGCCTCCAGTGCTTCCCGCTACGGCAAGTATTCCATCGAAGGCCTGGATGTTCTCACCTCTGAGGGCTTCCAAACAGCACACGGCGGATACGACCCGGTCTACGCCAATGCAAATCCAAATCGGGTTATGCCGGTAGACGCCCTCCGTGCCCTGGAGAAGGAAGGGAGAATTGGCAAACTGTTCCCCTATTTCTACGCCACAGTCGGCAACGGTACCTCCGTCGCGAATGCAGCAGCATTTGCCAAGGAGATTGCCCAAGAACTGGTGAACGAGGGTGTACAAGCAGTCATCCTCACCAGCACCTGAGGCACCTGTACTCGTTGCGGCGCAACGATGGTAAAAGAAATCGAACGGGCGGGCATTGCAGTTGTACACGTATGTACCGTAACGCCCATCTCCTTAACTGTGGGAGCCAACCGAATTGTTCCGGCAGTAGCCATTCCCCATCCATTAGGGAATCCAGCGCTATCGGAAACAGAAGAGTTCAGTCTGCGCAGGAAGCTTGTTGAAAAAGCTCTGAACGCTTTGGCAACTCCTGTTTCTGAACAGACTGTGTTTGAAGATTAGTCACAAGACTGGATAAGGGTCCCGCCGCCCGTGGATGTTTGACGACGTCAATCTGCAGGTAGGGACCCTTTATCTGTGTGGAGGTGTGTTTATTGACCAATCCAGTTGTTAAAGCAGCAAGTTATTGTTTGTTCCACGCATCTGATATGGTGCTTGAACACGGAACCACCTTAACAATGGAGCGGGCTAAGAATCCGGATTCTCCATTATTTGAGGAAGTCAAAAAAGGATTGCGCCCCTTTGAAAGTGTTGCAGCCTATCCGCCAAACCAGGTTTACATTGGCAACATGACCCCAGAAGAGCTGGCCAAGATGCCGCAGCCTTGGTATGAAAACAACGTAGAGGCAAACAGGAAGGGCAAACTCGGCGAGATTTTCCCCATGGATGAGTTTATTGCCATGATGAAAATCGTTGACTCCTTTGACCTGGTTGTTCTTGAAGATGGATTTGCCAAGCAAGTCGCAGAGAAACTCAGTGACCACCCCCTCTTCAGCGAGGCCGACTTGGCCATTCTGGCAAAGACTCAGAGTCTCGACGAAATCAACGACCTGCTTGCCAAGAATTTGGCAGTAGTTTTGGAGTACGCCGGCAAGACAGTGGGTTGCGTAAAGAGGGCCCACGAACATGACGTTAACCTCAGTGCCCATGTCATGTTCGAAAACCTGGCCGGCAAAGCTGGAGGAGTTCTCAGCCTAAGACATCTTCTGTGGAACAATGACATCGATCCAGCCACCATCGATTATGTGATTGAAACCTCTGAAGAAGCCGCCGGGGACATGAACCAGCGCGGCGGAGGCAACTTTGCCAAAGCCATTGCCGAAAAGTGCGGCTGCATCAATGCTACAGGCTCAGATACCCGCTCCTTCTGCGCAGGCCCTGCCCACGGCATAGTCAAGGCCACCGGATTGGTCAGTTCTGGCATCTACAGGAATGTGGCGGTTGTAGCAGGCGGAGCAACAGCGAAACTGGGCATGAACTCCCGCGATCACGTCAAGAAGGGCGTGCCGGTCTTGGAAGACTGCATGGGCGGCTTCGCACTCTTGATCGGTGAAGATGACGGAGTCAACCCAATTATTCGCACTGATGCCATTGGGCGCCATACAGTAGGTACCGGCGCATCACCTCAGGCAGTTACCACAGCATTGGTCACTGCGCCCCTTGAGAGGGTAGGTTTGAAAATTACTGATGTGGATAAGTTCAGTGTGGAAATGCAGAACCCGGAAATTACCGTTCCCGCCGGAGCCGGCAATGTGCCAGAGGCCAACTACAAGATGATTGGCGCCCTTGGCGTAAAGCAAGGCGCCATTGAGAGGTCGGAGCTCAACAGTTTCGTTGAACAGCACGGTCTGCCGGGCTGGGCTCCCACCCAGGGACATATCCCCTCCGGTGTCCCCTACATCGGCTTTGCCCGGGAAGGACTGCTGAACGGAACTCTGAACCGGGTAATGATTGTCGGCAAAGGCAGCCTGTTCCTGGCCCGCCTCACCAACCTTTTTGACGGAGTCTCCTTCCTCATGGAGCGCAACCCAGGCAAGGGATCAGCCGCACAGGTTCCGACTGAGAAAATGGTCACCGTCGGTGTCACCCTCCTCGGCAGCGAACACGGAGTTGAAGAAGTAGTGCGCGGCGCCGAGCTGGCCCAGCGCAAAAACCGGAATATCAGGGTTGTAGCCATCGGGCCTAAGGGCAGCACTTCCCTGCCTGTCTACGAGGCCAACACCGAAGACGAGCAGCGAGCAGCCATGGAAAGTCTCCTCAAGTCCGGTGAGATCGATGCCTGCGTGACAATGCACTACAACTTCCCATTGGGAGTAACCACCATTGGCAGGGTTATCGCCCCAGCCACTGGACGGGAAATGCTCATTGCCTCCACAACCGGCATGTCTGCCGGCAACCGCACCGAAGCGATGCACAAAAACGCCATCCTGGGCATTGCAGTTGCCAAGGGATTAGGCATTGAAAACCCTGCAGTCGGCATTCTCAACGTAGACGGTGCGCTGACCACAGAACGTTCACTGCGCGATCTGGAGAAGGAAGGCTACACCATTAACTGGGCGACCTCAGGACGCGCCGACGGACAGTCAATCATGCGGGGCAATGATGCCCTGACCGGCTCCTGCGATGTGCTGGTCACCGACTCCCTGACAGGAAATATCCTGGTCAAGATGCTCTCGGCCCTCTCCACAGGGGGACAGATTGAAAGCATAGGCTACGGCTACGGACCAGGTGTAGGCGAAGGCTACAAGCAAATCGTCAATATCGTCTCCAGAGCTTCCGGTGCACCTGTCATCGCCGGTGCAGTAGAGTTCGCGGCAGATATGGCCAAGGCCAACCTCCCTGAACTCGTCGAAGAAGAGCTCACACGGGCTAAGCTGATCAAGGCTGATGCCGCTGAGGCAGTGCAGAAGCCTCCGGCAAAACCTGTAGATCAGGAGATCACAGGCGTGGACGTTCTGGAGATTGAAGAGGCAGCCGAAGCCCTTTGGAAAGAAAACATTTATGCCGAAGCAGGCATGGGCTGCACAGGCCCCGTAATTATGGTGGCCCCGGAAGACTATGAAGCAGCCAGACAGAAATTGATCGAGCTTGGCTATATCAGCTAACCAGACTCGAAAAAGGAACGCCGCAGGTCAAAAGACCATGGCGTTCCTTTTCTTCTTGCATTGCCCTCACTTGTCTATGTTCACAACCACTGAACCGAAATTGGATCGAATATGCACAGGATGCACACCTTCGCCCCATTTACCCTGGGCCCCGACTCGGTTGTTGCCTCCAATATTCACCTGGAACCCGGCATTGTGCTTCAGCGAGCCGTTAACCACCTCAATGTCAAAGTCGTATCCCCCGTCAACGGGCAGAAGTTCAACTGTGCAGGTGGAGTAGGCGTTGGTGAGCTGGAGGGGGCCTGCAATTCTCTGCAGGTTCAGATTGCCAAAACTGTTTTTGATGGTGAGCGTTCCTTCCACGTCGTTCAAATTGACATTGGCAAACCTGGTGTCGAGGTTCAGAAAGCCCAGGAAATCTTCAACCCTGACTGTGCCAAATTGGTGTTCAACAGTGACTTCCATGCCGTCAGGCACTTCCACAACGAAGCCGAGGCCCACTTCCTCCCCCTCCAGATCGCTGGAGAGTTCATAGCTAAGTTCACGTCCGGAGATGCTCTCCTTAACCTCGACTNCCTCCAGAACCTCTTCCCTGTCAGACCAGATGATGGCCTGGACCCGAATTTCATCACCCTCCGCCGAGCTCAGTTCCACGACACCGTGCCGCCCCTTGAGGTAAAGCGAAGTGATGTCATGCTGGGGCCGGACGAATTCCTGAGACTTATGGGCCTCGGGCTGCCTAAAACCGGGGCTGATATTGAAATCGACGGAGGGTTCCTTGAGGGAGCGGCTGCCAAAGTAGCGAACGTCTACAATAAAGAGCACAGTCAGCAATATCAAGACAATCAGCGTTATTCTCCGAGTTTTCACTGCCTTCCCCCCTACCCATTGACTTCTACAAAGTGTTCGAAGAGAACTCCGGTCAATACAAACAGCCCCAGAATTCCCAGCCAGCTGCCTATTTCAGAGGCGAGACGCCAGTTTACGACAATGCCTGCCTCAATTTCATAGAGTCTAAACAGTTTATCCAGTGACAGAGCAGGCAGCCAGCGAAAGAGGGGTGCCAGCAGGCTGCCGCATAGATCAACCAGCCAGCTGGATAAAAACAGGGTCCAGAGCGCAACCAAGCCTTGCGCCCGTCCTACCATCCTGCTCACCACAAAGGCCAGCTGCACAAAAATCACTACGGAAGCGAGCATAGCGAGGCTGAAGAGATACACTAAAATTCCATTGCGGACTGCCCACAGCGAACCCGGCAAAACCTCCATGGCCAGCTGCACTTGGGGAGCAAAAAATATCAACGTGCCGAATACGGTTACCCCCAGCAGGACGGAGTACTCAATACACACGGCGGCCAGTTTAGCCAACATCACTTTCCAGCCGGGAACAGGCAAAACCAAAAGGGTATAAACTGTATCTTCCCGCCACTCCACACGCAGAGTCTGAAAACTCTGCCAGAGAAGCCAAAGGGGCATGAACACAAGGGGCAGCGAGACAGCCGCGAGGGCAGTTTCCATGGGCCAGCTCCCCGTCGCTATTCTCACCCGTGTAAACAGCATCACAATCAGGGTGATCCCCGAGAGAAAACCCAAAGGCAAAAGGCTTGCCTGCAAATCTTTCCGCAAGAGCCTGAAAAAACGGGTCATTAGGCAAAAACCTCCTTGAATAAGTCATTGATGGATTTTCCGTATTGATCGCGCAAGTCTTCGGCATTGCCCTGCAGACTGACAGTTCCTTCATCAAGAAAGACTACTCCGTCAAAAAGCTGCTCCGTGTCACCCACTGCATGGGTTGATATGATCATGCTTTGCACTTCGCTTTTGAACTGCCGCACAATGCCCTCGACAATCCGGTCCCTCGAAGCGGGATCAATGCCGCTGAAGGGTTCGTCAAGGAGGAGCAGCGGTGCTTTGCGGGCCAGGGCCAGNATGAGTTTCAGACGCGCCCGCATGCCCTTGGAAAGCGAACTCACCTTCTTGTCNGGGTCAAGGCCCATAAACTCCAGGAGCCCGGGAATTCTTCCTNCGTCCCAGTCCTCGTAGAAAGAGGCAGTGAAATCGATGGCCTGCCGAACTGTCATCCAGCGATAGAGGTTTTCCACCTCCGGCACAAAGGCGATTTGCGCCTTGGTGCGGCGGGAGGGCACCTGCCCTAAGATCTTGATCTCTCCCCCGTCAGGCTTAACTAAACCGATGATGCATTTCAACAGTGTTGACTTGCCGCTACCGTTAGGCCCCAACAGGCCCCAGATTTCGCCTTGGGGAAGTGCAAGGTCAACTCCCTTCAGGGCTTCCACTTTCGGATACTTCTTGCGCAAATTACTGATAATGAGTGCCTGGTCAGTTATGCTCACTTGTCATTCACCTCTTCCCTTGCCTCCAGTTCGGAAAATCTGCTCTTCACAAGCTCTAAAGCAGCATCTTGACTAAGGCCAAGCGCCTGTACCGCCCGGACAAAATCGTCCACTAGATTCGTCAACATTCCAATCCTCGTCTCCTCCACAAGTCCTTGATTCTGACTGACAAACGTGCCTTGCCCACGCAGGGTTTCCACCAGACCCATCAGTTCCATTTCCCGATACGCCCTTTGCACCGTATTGGCGTTAACTCTAATCTGGGCAGCCAAATCACGCTGGGAGGGAATTTTATCCCCCGGCTTCAGCTCGCCGGTGACAATCTGGCGTTTAAATTCCTCGATAATCTGCAAGTATATTGGTATGGATGTACTGAAATCTATGTTCAAATCGGTACCCTCCTTTCCGGATTAGTGCACTAGCACCCTAGTACACTAATATCATAACCTCCGGTTGGGAATCTGTCAACTGCTTTTTCCAAACTTGCACTTTGAGATGGAGGGATTCAACCATGTTCAATCAGTCACAACTGCTCGGGAAATTCGCTCTGCTGGCAGCTGCCGGCCTGCTCACCCTCACCCTGTTCGACAGCAACCCTTGGTGGAAGACCCTTTTCTTTGCCATACCCGCGACCCTGCTGAATCTGTTTTTGACCGGCGCGGCAATCCAAAACTCATGGCCTGCCCCCCTCACTGCTCCCTTGCTGGGAGTTGCAGCCGCTGTCCTTGCCGGTCTGGCCGGTCTGACTCCAGTTTTTCGCACAACCTTTGGCACCCTGGTTGGATTTGCACTGCTTACAGCTTTGCTGGAATATGCCTTTGCCCGTGTCTTCCCGCAAGAAGTGCAATAGCTGCAGGGACGGACTATTGCACAGATTGTAGTGGTTTTAAAGATTGACCGTGATATAATGGGGGTATGTAAGTAAAAAATTAAATTAGGGTGGAACAGTGTGGGAAAAACAACAAAGACCGAACTTATCTTGCGGGGAAGCATCTATAGGGTACTGATTGTTCTCTCCATCCCCATCATTATCAACAGCCTGATTCAAACTCTGTACAACCTGGCAGACGGACTGTGGGTCAGCAAAATCTCTTCCGTCCATTTTGCGGCTACCGCCTTTGTCTGGCCGGTCAACTTTCTGTTCATTTCCATAGGCACAGGTCTGTCCGTCGCGGGGACCTCTTTATTGTCCCAGCTGGTGGGCAATGGGGATTATGAGCGCGCCAAGGAATACACCTCCCAGCTCATGGCGGCAACTGTGCTGAGTTCCTTCCTCTTCACTGCCTTAGGCTTTTTCCTCAGTCCCCACATCATTCGCCTTATGGGCGGAACAGGTGAGCTTGCCTCATTAGGCAACATCTACTTACGCATCACCTTTTTGGATCTGCCATTCTTGTTCGTCTATTTCAACATAAACTCGATTATGCATGCCCAGGGCGACACCATCACACCGATGATTCTCAGCGGTGCATCAGCCATCCTGAATGTGATCCTGGATCCGATCTTTATCTTCACCTTTGGCTGGGGCATTGCCGGCGCTGCCTGGGCAACGTTGCTTTCCAGGGCCCTTCTGACGGTTGTTGGCTTCCTGCTGCTGTTCGGCGAAAAAAATAAACTCAAACCCAGTTTTCAAGGGTTCAAGTTTAACGGAAAGATTCTTAAAGAAATCGTATCTGTTGGTCTGCCTTCCAGCATCGGGCAATCTGGGGCGTCCCTGGGATTTATCGTGCTCAATGCCTTCATCGGCTCTTACGGCACCGCCACCATCGCAGCCTACGCCATGGTTAACCGGATAACCTCATTGATTATGCAGCCGGCCATGGGCATAGGACATGCCCTAACTACAGTAGTAGGGCAAAACGTAGGGGCCCGCCAAATGGAAAGGGTAAGGGAAGCATTTTATAAAGGTCTTGCCCTCACCGTCCTGATCGGAGTTTTGGGTACAGCTGTCCTCATTCTCTTTGACGAACCCATTATTCACTTTTTCATGCAGGCCAGGGATGACCTGCAAGTTATCGAGCTTTCCCTCACTTACCTGTTCTATGTATCCCTGTCTATGCCGCTGATGGGCATCTTCAGCGTCTTCGTCGGACTCTACCAGGGCACCGGCAACACCAAGTACTCAATGAGCATGGAAATCGGACGGCTTTGGTTTGTGCGGCTGCCCATGATCCTCTTCTTTAAGCACTTAACCAGCTGGGGCTCCACCGGCATCTGGTTCTCTATGAGCTTCAGCAATCTCATTGTCTGCCTCTACGGGTTTTGGATCTATCTCCGGAAGGGCTGGCAGAAAACCGTCCTCGACTTGGAGGACGAAGAGACAGAGGCTGTACCGGATCTGGACCAGCTGGCGTAGGCTGTATTCAGAAATCTTGCGCTAATAATGGCCCAGTGTTCCCTGGATCATAGCCTTGCGTTCGCAGGCTTTGTACACTGCATAGCCGGCCAGCAAATGTCCCAAGCCCACAAGAAACAGAGCAGCCACATTCCCCAGTCCGATTTGCGTCAGATTCTGGCCTCCCACCATCACCCGGTTGATCAAGGCAGAGCCGTAGCTGCAAGGCAAAAAGCGCATCCAGACGACCCGGCCTGCCGGAGCAGCTACCAGGGCAATCAGGAGAAACTGCACCATCTGGGTATAGCTGTCAATCCTCTTTAACACGAGGGTAATGCCGCCGATGGCAAAACCGATGCCTGCACTCCCAAGCAGAGTGCCTATTACCAAGGGCAGCAGTGACAAGAGGTCCAGATTTACAGTAACGCCCGTGGTCAGAAGCGCAGCAGCAAGCAAGACCGCAACCATAATCAGGTTTGTGAAAAACCCCGCTGCAACTTTGGCGCCGATCACCCAGCCGAAACCATGAGCAGACATGTACAGCTGCTCTAACGTCCCCTCCTGGGCTTCACTGCGCAAGGTGTACCAGACATCCTGGTAGGTCGTAAGCATAAAGAGCCAGAGTACATAGCCGACGACAAGGCCCTCCAAAGTGTCGCCGCCCAGGCCGGTCAGGGCCCGCATCCCCTGGAATCCGCCAACCATCAGCAGGAAAATTATATAGAGGGTGATCATTCCGCCGATGCTGTTATGGAAATAACGCCTAAAGAGGATAAACTCCTTTTTGAAAAAGGCTTGCAGCAGAAGCAGCTTCTTACGCACCTTGAGGACCCCCTTCCAAGATCTGCAGGAACACACGTTCAAAGTTGTTTTGCTCCTGGTCAATGGACTCAATCAGAGACTGGCCGGACTCCAAAATGCCGATAACCCTGTAGAGCACCTGCGACTCCTCTAGGCGTACGCTGATGGAAGTGCGGGCGGATGTTTCCTCTTCAATGACTGCCTCTTCCATACCCAAGAGCGCCTCCCGCTGCTCTGCAGTGAGCCCGCCCTGGACATTGATCCTGTAAACCTTGACTTTAAACAGATCCATGAGGTTGTCTACGCTGTCATTAGCCGCAATTCTGCCTTCGTTGACGATAATCACCCGCTGGCAGGTGTCCTGGACTACATTCATATCGTGGGTTGTCAAAATTACAGTGCGCCCCTGCTCCTTCACAATTCTCTTCAGCAGCTGGCGGATCTCATAGGAGGCCTGCACATCAAGGCCTAAGGTTGGTTCATCGAGCAAGACTACCTTGCTCTGGGAAATCAGTGCTACCGCAATAGCCAGTTTCTGCTGCATCCCCCGGGAGAGTTTTCGGGCTTCCACATTCCTTTTTTCCGTGAGATTGAAAAGTTCCAGATAATAGTCGATGTCACTGCTGATGCCGCTTGGCTTCAGGCCCCGGATGGCTGCAAAAAACTCCAGGTTTTCCTGTGCCGTCAGCCGCCAGTAAATATTGCGGTTGCCTTCCAATACTGCGCTGACTTCCTGCAGGGCTGCAATCCTGCGCTGAATCAGATCTATGCCGTTGATAAAGATCCTGCCTGAATTCGGCCTGATCAAGCCGCAGAGCATCTTGACAGTGGTGGTCTTACCTGCGCCGTTGGGCCCTAGAAAGCCCAGCAGTTCTCCCTCCTGCACCTCAAAGCTGATCCTGTCGACAGCCTTGACCGCTGCCTGCCCCTTGCGGCCTGGGTAGATTTTCTCCAATGACTCAACCTTAATCATCATGTTCCTCCTCCCTGCGCTTCTGTTCTGAATCAGCTGTCCGTCGCCAGGCTGTCCTCCTGGGCATAGAGGAGCTTGATTTTAGCCGAGGACGCCATCGAGAACCCTAAACCGGCGGTGATCAGCCCGCTCAAGATAAACAAAGACGCGGGCGAAAAACTGTCAACCAAAAATCCGGAAATAGCCATGGAAAGCGGCACCAGCATCTGCCCAACACTGTCAATCAAGCCGTACACTCTCCCTCTGTAGCTGTCAGGCACAGTCTCCTGCAGCATCACTTGGAACGGGACGTTCACCAAGGTGTTCAGGACACCAATGACCAGCAGCGAACTGGAGAGTGACAACAACGTATTGACCAGGCCGGCATTGCTGTAAACGGCCGGGAGGGCAAAGGTGCCTACCATCACTACAATCAGTCCCTGCAACGTAATGCCTGAGGTCAGCAAAGCTTCCTTGCGGAACTTCTTGGTTAAATAGCCCACTAAAACAGTGCCGACCAAAAACCCTACCGGAAACATGGCCTGGACAGTCCCATAGTGCTGAGCTTCCAGCAGAAGGACTTCTTTGCCGAAATAGGGAAACACCACATTCATCAGCGGAGCGCCTAAAAAGTTCAAGGCAGTGGCGTAGAAGATCAGGGATCTAAGGCCGACGTTCTGCCAGATGTAGACAAATCCTTGCTTAAAGCTGAACAGAAACTGGCGGCTGGGCGAAACCTCAGGTGCAGGTAAATGCTCCCTTACCATTTTCGGGAACCGAATAAAAGTCTCGGAGAGAGCTGAGAGCAGAAAAGCGACGCCGTTAATGAAAAAGGCTCCGAAATAGCCTGTTGTCCCCAGGAGGAAGGCGCCGAGAACCGGGCCCAAAATCATGGTGGCCGCCCGGGAGAAATTGTTCAGTGAGTTTGCTTTGACCAACTCGTCCTTCTTCACCAGGCCGGGAATGGTTGCTGAGATAGCTGGACCGAACAGCACACCGCAAAGTGAGGAAAAGACTGTGGCAACATACAGAATGGGCATGGTCAAATGCCCGGAGCGGAAAATAAAGGCCAGGCTCAGGATAATCAGTCCCCGCAACACATCCATGGCCACCACAATTGTCTTGCGGTCCCACAGATCAGCCAGGACACCGGTGAAGGGCGCCAACACAACCATTGGAATTGATGATGCAAAGAGCATTGTCCCCAGGGCTGTGCCGGAACCGGTCAGATCCAGAACCAGCCAGGTCAGGGCCAGGTAATGTACGCCGTCCCCCACTTGTGAAACCAGACGTCCCCAAAACAGCAAAGCAAAATCCCGATTAATAAACAGGCGCTGACCAAGAGTTTGCTTGTCCTTTGCCATGTCCATCCCTCACTTCCCTATGTTAAGTCCATTGTAAGGGTGCTGAGATCCTAAAAACACTGTCTGGGGATTGGTTGCCCCTCAGACCTGAGACTGATTTCAGCGCAGGAACTTGCTGAAGAGCCGGGCCTCCCAGGTGCTGTGTTCGTCCTGGTACCAGGTCAGCCGATCGTATAAATAAGGGACAAAATCGGTAAACTGGGGGTACTGATCCCGGTTGGCCTGGTAGTACTCTAACTGCTCTACCACAAACTGGGTCAGGTAAAACCCGTTCTTCTCATTATTCTCCAGAATTAAGAGTTCAATTTCAGGCGAGAACAGATCCCGGGCAGCCACGACCTCCATAGCCCGAATCACCTGCTCATTAAGGAAGGCGGCCACCGAAGTGTAGGCCTGTTCTGCCATAGTATTGCGCACCGGCCACAGCAGCGGCTTCAATGCTTTGGCCCGTTCAGGATGGGCTTCCAGGCTCGGATTCACAAAAGAATGCCCTAACTCATGGCAGGTGAGGCTCTCCAGGCTCACTCCCGAAGGAAACTCAGGGACATCTTCACTGCACCCGAATTCCCGAATAATCTGGAAGGCAATGCTGTTTCCCTCGGAATCTTCGACCGTAGCGCCGTAACCACCCCCGGGGAACATGCTCGGAGTTACAATCAAATGGAACTCTGCAGGAGCCCAGCCGAAAAACTCACTGAGCCAGGCCTCCACATCATCCCGGCGAAAGCCCTGCAGGCAGGGGGCCAGGCACTCATCTAAATAAGGTTTCCACTCAGCATAAAAGGACAAAAAGTCCGATTGGACCGCGAGGTCTGCAAGGGCGAGCCTAAACTCCTCCAAAACCTGGCGTCCCCCAGCCCGTTTCTTTAGGTAATCGCTGTACTCATAGGCCAAATTCAGCTCAGGCAGGGGCCCAAGGTGGCAGATGAATGCAGGCGGCGCATCATAGGCAAAGCCCTTGTCCGTCAGTTCCTGAGCTAAGATGACGGCCTCGTGCCCCTGGTAATCAGCAAAAAACTCCTGCAGCGCCCGAAAATACTCGTTTCCCTGCCCCTCAGGCCCCCTTGTTTCTATCCAGGTGGTTTGAGACAAAACACCGGCTAACAGTTCCATTTCGGGGGACACCCTGAGGGGTGCGTCTGCTGCTGCAGCTGAACAGATCATGACAATAAGTGTTGCTAGACCGACTAATCTCCGAAGCATGATACCCTCCACGAATTTCGCAAGAATTTTTCCGGAAAACGTAAAACTGTCTGACTGAACAAAAGCGGGTTTTCGCCGAAAACCAGCATCTGTCTGCGCCTTTTTCCCAAGGCAAGGCAAAGTCTTTGGCAAACACTCCAAATCAGATACAGACTTTACGAAACAGGAACTACTATTAACATGATTGACACATTCTGCCCGCAATGTTACAATTTGAGTGAAATCTCCGAAGACCGTACAGGGAGTGGGGGAACCAATCATTTGGGGTGAATCCTGCTTAAGGCCGGAGGGGCGACTTGGGCGCCCTAACCCGTCAGCTAACCCCACAGGAGTACACCAAGAGCGTATTGCTGTTTTGTTAAACCAAAACGGCGGACGCTTTTTTGTTACCCAAAGTTCATCTACGAGAGGAGATTCATCATGAGAAAGAAATTAAACCGGCGCCCGAATGTCTTGACTGTACTGAACAGCACCGACAAGCATCACATCCAGAGAATTCTTGATCTAGAGAAGCACCCTCGTCAGAAACCGGCATACCAGACCGGTTCCCTAGTTCCAAACCTGCCGCTGCACCTGATTGTCTAAATGAACTGCCCCAGGG
>JGI24707J26582_10002673_pt1 | contig 13239 bp, 9 predicted proteins | sample BioPla1DNA1_FD_26582 | JGI IMG/M metagenome (IMG submission 26582) | reverse complement strand
GCGTTCCGCTCGCAATGACATACGAGGGTGTCATTGCGAGGAGGCTTCTTTCTGTCATTGCGAGGAGGCGGAGCCGACGAAGCAATCTCATATCCATCTGTCATTGCGAGGAGGCGAAGCCGACGAAGCAATCTCATATCCATCTGTCATTGCGAGGAGGCGAAGCCGACGAAGCAATCTCGGAGATCGCCGTGCTGAACTCACGATGACATTAGAAGAGATTGCCGCGCTACACTGCGTTCCGCTCGCAATGACATACAAGGGTGTCATTGCGAGGAGGCGGAGCCGACGAAGCAATCTCGAAGATCGCCGTGCTGAACTCACGATGACATTAGAAGAGATTGCCGCGCTCCACTGCGTTCCGCTCGCAATGACAATGTAAGGTGTTCGGAATGACAAAAAAGGGGATCCGCATAGTATGGAAAAAAACTACTATGTATATATTATGACAAACAAAAACAATACGGTGCTCTATACAGGTGTTACAGGCAACCTGAAGAGAAGAATTTATGAACATAAGAATAAATTAACCCCTGGGTTTACATCAAAGTATTGTTTAAATAAGCTTGTCTATTATGAGGTTACCAATAGCATTTATAGTGCCATCAGCCGTGAAAAACAGATTAAGTCTGGCTCAAGACAGAAAAAGATAGATTTGGTGAATTCAATGAATAAGGAATGGATGGATTTATATCCAGAATTGTAGATAATAACATGTATGCTGCTATACAGGAGATTGCCACGCTCCACTGCGTTCCGCTCGCAATGACATACAAGGGTGTCATTGCGAGGAGGCTTCCTCTTTTGTCATTGCGAGAAGGCAAAGCCGACGAAGCAATCTCGAAGATCGCCGCGCTGAACTCGCGATGACATTAGAAGAGATTGCCACGCTCCACTGCGTTCCGCTCGCAATGACATACGAGGGTGTCATTGCGAGAAGGCGGAGCCGACGAAGCAATCTCGAAGATCGCCGTGCTGAACTCACGATGACAGTAGAAGAGATTGCCGCGCTCCACTGCGTTCCGCTCGCAATGACATACAAGGGTGTCATTGCGAGGAGGCTTCTTTCTGTCATTGCGAGGAGGCNAAGCCGACGAAGCAATCTCGAAGATCGCCGCGCTGAACTCGCGATGACATTAGAAGAGATTGCCACGCTCCACTGCGTTCCGCTCGCAATGACATACAAGGGTGTCATTGCGCACGTTGGATCTCCCTGGTTGTCTCGAACAGGCGGGAAACTTGCAGAAGGAAGGCTTCAAGGCGCGACTCAATCAGCTGAGGGAAGGTGTTTCCGTCNGTCTCCACCGAAAGGAAGGGAAGCGACGGCCATACCTTCATCACCCTGGCTACAAGATCGGCATCACGGGCAATTCTGGCCTTGTGGGTATTTAGCTTGTTGGTCACCAGAGCCTCCGATATGCGGGCAGGCATGCAGCCGAAGGGGCCTAGAGCCAGCACACCCTCCACGCTCTCCACAATCTCCGCAAGAGCAGCCCCAACAGTTAGGATGGCCTCCCCCGTCAGCCGCGGCGAGATCAGATCCTTTGCTGCATCTATCAGGTGGTCCACATCGTTGTCAAACACCCTGTAGAATCCACAACCTTCAAACATATTCCGGATTTTATCCTCGAAGGGGTTCTTGACCATGCATGTAACCTTGTTCTTAAGCCGGTCGCCCAGATTAGATTTTGCCACAAGTCTATGCTGAACTATATAATCGCAATACCTGATCCATTCAGCAACAGGGGCAGTCCTGACCCAGAATCCCTGCTTGCTGATGCGCTCCACCAGCCGCTGCCTTGAAAACCTGTCACGGCGCACATATATCTCTCCGATGAGGGCTACGGACGGAATCTCGTCAAGATCGCACTTTCTCGGCAGAGTGGAGAGAAGCTTGGCTGCCTCTTGGATCTTCCTCTTCAAGACCTTCCATGGGTCATGAGCTATGCTGTCTATGAGGGTTTCAGAAATCTCCCTGAACACCCTTATCCCATGCTCCGGATCTTTAGCTATGGCCAGAATGGCGCTGTATATATCGTCCAATACATCGGACAGGACAATGGAGTGCCAGGCTCTGAGAGCAAATTTAACTCCAAATCCCGCATAGGAGTTTTCGGAGGTAAGGGACAGCATGGTTATCCTGTCTAGCCTCTTTTTCCTCACTATTTCACGCATCATGATATTGTACTGCCCAAAGCGGCATGGGCCTGAGGTTTCCGGCATGAAATTCACCAGTATATCCTCACCGTTCCATTCTTCCTCCACATAGCGTATCAGGCTGCCCGCTGTAAGAAGAAGGGGCAGACATTCCTTACAGGATGCCACAGTCCTTCCCAAAGCCAGCTCCTTTTCGTTGGCAGGGGGAAGTGCCACTGTCTTAACTCCAACATATTCCAGTGTGGCTGCCAGCATCCTTGCACCGATCTCGCCCATGGAAGGAACCAAAACCTTCACCTTGGGATGGTCAAGCGGATACTTGGAGCCATCAGGAAGCACCACCGCTATCTTCCCGGCCACTGTTTCCAGGCGGGCGGTCTGGAAAGGCTCCTCTTCGGAACTGATCTGTATACCCCGGCGGATCATATCGTCATAGCGTTTTACCACGTCGATGAAGGCCTCTATCCGGGTATCCACGCCGGCGTCAGCGGTATGAGAATCAAGTTCTAAGGTGAGGGATGGCTTTTGTCCCATGACATCTCTGAAGTAGCTGATCAAAAAAGAATCGGGTCCACAGCTGAAATTAGTGATATAGGCTCCGAAAAGCCTTTCATGACCTCTCACAAACCGGGCAGCCTTAAGGATCAGCTGTCCCGAAGCCCAATACATGTTATCCTGTGCGTTTTCGGACTCTAAAGGCAGGAAATCCATAGGAATGACCCTGTAGCCCCGGGATGCAAATTTTTTGGGTATCCCCATATTCCCCATTCTCGAAAAGGCGTTATATGGACGGCCAAAAAGAACCACAGAAAATCCCTCGGAGGATGCTTCAATCTCCTCCAGAACGCGCTTTCCTGCTTCCCTGCAGGCCTCATGGAAAGCCCGCTGAGCTTTTAGCCCGGCCTCAAAGGCCAACCGGATCTCACGATCGTTGTGGCCAAGCCTGCGACCCATCTCCATAAAATCGGGTTCTGCCGCTTCATAGCCCTTTGTCATGTCCAGAACAGGACTTAAAACATCCAGTTCTGACAGCTCAGGAAAAGCGGCCTTCAATGTGTAGGGTTCCGATTGTACAAATGGGCAGGACACCCGTACATCGTCACCGCCGGGAACGGGAAATGCCTTGATATGGGGCAGGAAGACCGCATCGGGTTTCTTGTCAAGCAGCGTCTTCAATGTGCCATGGGCCTGCTCCACAGGCCAGCAAAAGGCCGCTCCCTCCATCAGGCATCCTTCGGGATCCGTTCCATCAGGCAGCACAAGCTCATAGCCAAGGGTCCTGAAAAAGCCCTCATACAATGGAAGGAGGGTATTGGTCATCAGCGAGAGGTTTATCCCTATGCGCTTTCCATTGGGTTTTACGGCTTCTGGCACAAAACGGCCTGCAGTCTCAAACAACAGCTTCTCCCTGAGAGCCACAAGATCCAGGGAGGCCACATCCACATCCTTATTACGGCTTATTATATTGTAATATTTGTTGCAGACCCCACCGAAGGGATATACCTTGCCGTCCATCCGGATACGGCTGATGGTGCACTTCCGGTCNCACTTCTCCCTGCCCCCGGCACAAACAAATGGCTCNTCATANACAACTTCCCGCTCCGCCAGGGTCTTAAGGTCAAAGCTTTGGGTGGGAACCTGTCCAAGCTCCTGCTGCGACAGGGTCTCCAGAGCCACTCCATAGGCTCCCATGAGCCCGGGTTCCGGAGGCACCACGATCTCCCGGCCGGTGAGGGATGCCATTGCCACCGGTACCGCTTTGTTGTAGCAAACGCCGCCCTGCATGAAAACCTTTGCGCCCACCGGACGATTCCCCTTAACCCGGTTTAGATAGTTCATGCATATGGAATAGACCAGCCCGGCTGCTATATTTGCCTTGGATATGCCGCTCTGGATGGCGGTCTTTATATCACTGCCTATGAAGGCTGCGCACTGGTCGCTGAAGTTTGGCGGGCCATCCCCCTCCATGGCCAGATCTCCTATATCCTCAACCTTCAAATTCAGGGATTCTAAGGCAGATTCCTCCAAAAAAGACCCGGTTCCCGCCGAGCAGGCCTCGTTCATGGCATAATCCGAGGCCACGCCATTGGTCAGATATGTGTATTTGGCATCCTGACCCCCAATCTCAAAAATGGTATCCACATCCGGATCGAAATGAGCCGCAGCCCTGGCATGGGCGATGATCTCGTTTATAACTGCGGGGGTAAGGGCGTGAAGCCCCGCAATCTGCCGGCCTGAGCCGGTCACTCCAAGACCCGTTATATTTATTGGGACATCTATCTGGGATGCAATACCTTCATAGCATTTCCGGGATGCGCCCACAGGATCGCCATTGGTTCTGAGATAAATACCCGCAAGGATGGCCCTGTCACTTCGCCGCACAAGAACTGCCTTGGTTGTGGTTGACCCCACATCAAGACCCAGGATGCAGTCGTCACCATCTCTAGCCTTGTCCCGTATGGGTTCCATAAATCTGACCCTGGAAAGGGCATCCTTAAGGGGAAGGTGTCTGGAGAAATCCTGTTCCCCTTCCACAAACAGATCATCGGCCTTTGGTACGGGCTTTGTCTCATGGGACAGAGCCCATATAGCCGCTCCTAACGCCTCGAAACACCGGCTGTGTTCAGGGATGACAATATCGAAGCCTTCATCTTCCAAAAACCTTACCATAATATGATTGGAGGCGCTTCCGCCAACCAGAAGAACAGATCCCTGATCCTCGCTCTTTAGAAGCTCGCTGATCTTTCCCGCCATCATCTTACAGAGCCCTGATACCACCCGGGATTTGGGCGCTCCCTTGTTAAGAGCGTGGGTGCAGTCGCTCTTGCAAAAAACGCTGCATCTTCCGGCCACCTTGTATGGATTTGAGCCATCGGCAATATTCATTGCATCTTCAACAGAAAGATCCATCCTCTTGAGTTGCTGGAGAAAGAATTCACCGGTACCCGAGGCACACTTGTTTCCGCTGCGCACCTCAATAACCCGACCCTTCTCATCCAGTTTATATACCATTAAGGTCTCTCCGCCCGCACTTACCAGGGTCCCAGCCTTTTCCCCGGTGGTCTGTGACCACCACCAATAGGCCGCCTCCAAAGCCTCAGGTTCCGGTATGCCCGTGGCATTAACCAGATTCCTCAGCTTGCGCCCCGTAACAACCACCCTGTCCGGGAGGTTGTTAAACCCTCCGGAGAATAGTTCGGAAAGTATTTTTCTGGGATTCCCCTCGTGGGAGATGGATCGTGTCCCCTCTATCTTGATAGTACCCTCGCTAAGACTGATCTCTGCAATGGTTACAGTAGATGCTCCAACGCATATTCCCGCTGTTTTCATGGCCGACTCCTTACTGGATTCAATTTAAAAGATAGTATAGAATCAAGTTTTCAAAACTATGGATGTAATAAGGGGGCAACCCTGCTATCAGAACTGCCCCCGCCCTTTATATTTAACTGGTTTCATTCATCAGCTCCGTATTTGAGNCCTTATCCACTCGCATGTCCTGCTTAAAAGCTGTATCCGGAGCCCCTGGCAATATCGTTGCTGCGCAGCATATCCAGATTGTCAAGCACCTTTCCAGTGCCCAATGCCACGGCTGAAACAGCATCGTCAGCAATGATGACATCGATGCCGGTCTTGTGCTGCAACAGCTTGTCCAGTCCATAAACAAGGCTTCCGCCGCCCGTCATTACAATACCTCTGTCACTTATATCTGCAGCCAACTCGGGAGGAGTTCTCTCCAACACCGAATGAACAGCCTCAACAACACTGGATACCGGCTCTTCCAATGCATCCATAAGCTCTGTGGATGTCACTGTTATGGTCTTGGGAAGGCCAGAGACAAGGTTCCTTCCCCTGATATCCATTGAAACCTCCTGGGGTCTTGGGAAAACCGTGCCTATGCTGACCTTCAGATCCTCGGCGGTTCTCTCGCCGATCATTATGTTGTGCTTCTTTCTCATATATCTAACAATGGCCTCGTCAAACTTGTCGCCTGCCACCTTGATGGATGTGCTTACAACCGTACCGCCAAGAGAAATGACAGCAATATCAGTAGTTCCGCCGCCAACATCCACCACCATGCTTCCGCAGGCCTTGGTGATATCAATTCCCGCTCCGATGGCCGCAGCAATGGGCTCCTCTATCAGATAGGTCTTTCTGGCACCTGCCTGAACGGCGGCATCCTCAACCGCCCTTTTCTCAACCTCGGTGACACCGGAGGGCACGCAGATCATGACACGGGGCTTGAAGAGTCTGAAAAAGCTGGATGCTGTTACCTTACTCAGGAAGTACTTCAGCATTCTTTCTGTTACATGGTAATCTGAGATAACACCATCACGAAGAGGACGGCATGCCACAATGTTGCCCGGCGTTCTGCCCAGCATTCGACGTGCTTCCTCTCCTACCGCCAGTATCCTGTCGGTGTTTTTGTCGATGGCGACAACCGAAGGCTCACGAAGAACAATGCCCTTCCCCTTGATGTAAATCAGTACCGAAGCGGTTCCCAGATCTATCCCAATGTCCAATCCAAGGCCCAAGACTTACAACCCCTTTTCACTTACTAATACTCATAAACATCTTAACAATATACGGGAATGATTACAAGTATGAATTTAAGCAATATAAGGCCTTTCAGGGTGTTTTGAGCCCCGCTGAAAAGCCCATGAAAAGCGAAAAACCGGTCTTATCCGGTTTTTCAACTTTTAATTACATTTTTTGCTTTAACTATATAATATTAATAAACTCACTCCACCCTGCTCTGCCTGAGGGAAAGCAGTTCCGGGAAGTATTCCTTGGCCAGTTGCTCCATCTCTGCATCGCCTAATGCAGTGGTTCTCCCGTTCTCATATTCTTTGTCTATCCACGCCTTGATCCTGGCCACCTTTTCGTCCCTCTTATCGATGGCCTTGTCCCCCTTGAGCATGAAATAGTTGTTGAGCCATGCTGCCACACCAGCAAGCCCTGAATGCTTATCCACTACAACAACAGGAGGTCTTCCCAGGATCTTGGTGGTATCGAATATGTTGTAGATCTCCTCATCCTTCAAAAGCCCGTCGGCATGGATTCCTGCCCTTGTGGCATTAAAGGCCCGGCCTGCAAAGGGAGTTCTGGGTGGAATCTCATAGTTTAGCTCATTTTCAAAGAACTCAGCAATCTCGGTGATGACCCTAAGATCCATGCCTCCCGAATCACCCCTGAGCTGGACATACTCCATTACCATGGCCTCCAGCGGCGTGTTTCCGGTTCTTTCGCCGATACCTAAAAGGGAAGTGTTCACATTGGCGGCGCCGTAGAGCCATGCAGTGGTAGAGTTGGTCACTGCNCGGTAGAAATCGTTGTGGCCATGCCATTCAAGCCATTCGGAGGGCAGTTCCCCATAGTTGACCAGTCCATAGATGATCTGGGGCACGCTTCTGGGAAGTACCACGCCGGGTATGCTGACTCCAAGGCCAAGGGTATCGCAGGCTCTCACCTTCACAGGCATTTTGGCCTGCTTCGACAATTCCATGAGCTTGTTGACAAAGGGCAGTACGAAGCCATAGAAATCGGCCCGGGTGATGTCCTCGAAATGGCATCGCGGNACGATCCCCGCCTCAAGAGCCGACGAAACAATGCCCAAATACTGCTCCATGGCCTGAACCCTGTCCTTCTTCAGCTTCTTGAATATATGGTAATCCGAACAGGAAACAAGNATCCCCGTCTCCTTGATCCCCATATCCTTCACCAGCTGAAAGTCTTCCTTCTTAGCCCTTATCCATGCGGTGATCTGGGGAAAATCGTAGCCTTTTTCCATGCATTTTTCCACGGCTTCCCTGTCCACCTTTGAGTACAGGAAGAACTCGCTCTGCTTTATAATACCGCTCCCGTTGTCCAGCTTNTGAAGAAGATCAAAGAGTTTGCTGATCTCCTCCACAGTGTAGGGAGAACGTGACTGCTGTCCATCCCTGAATGTGGTATCGGTGATGTATAGCTTTTCAGGAATATTCATGGGTACGATTCTGTGGTTGAATACCAGCCTNGGTACTTCATTGTAAGGGTAGATGTTGCGAAATAGATTCGGGTCCTTCACATCTCTGAACTGGAACTCTATCTCCATCATCTTGCTTTTCTGATTGAATTTTACGTTCATGCGCACCCCTCCGTTTATCTAATTTCATTCTGTATTGAAAACCTCTTTCCTTGCCAATTTCTGAATTCTGCCTTATCGCTTCCGATATAGAGAATGTAATTTGGAAGGATGGGTGTTTTCCCTAGTCCCTTAGGTCCGTTCACGATATATGTAGGAATTGCCATTCCTGATGTTCTTCCCCTTAAGGATTCCATGATCTCAAGCCCTTCTTCCACCCGCACCCAGAAGTGGGAAGTTCCCTTAACTGTCTTGGGATGGAAGATATAATATGGCTTCACCCGTATGGTGAGAAGCGCCTGATTAAGCTTACGAACCACATACTTGTCGTTGTTGACACCATTTAACAGCACCATCTGGTTTCCGAGGGGGATTCCGGCATTGGCCAGCTTTTCACAGGCAGCCTTTGCTTCTTCAGTGATCTCCCTGGGGTTGTTGAAATGTGTGTTTACATAAATCGGATGATACTTCTTAAGGATGTTCACCAGGTTGTCGGTAATCCTCTGAGGCAGTGTAACCGGCGTTCTGGTGCCAAACCTGATGATTTCTACATGCTCAATACTTCTTAGCTCCTTCAGCATCCATTCCATGGTTGCATCGCTAAGCATAAAGGCGTCACCGCCGGTGATCAGAACATCCCTGATCTCCTTGTTCCTGCGGACATAATCTATGGCCTTTTCCAGCTTTTCCTCAGGTTCATGGGTGTCGTGCTCGCCGATCAGCCTTCTCCTTTGGCAGAACCTGCAGTACATTCCGCAGATATTAGTAACCTTGATGATCAGCCTGTCAGGGTACCTTCGGGTGATAAGCTCCTCAGGAGTCCAGCCATCCTCGTCCATGGGATCAAGCTCCCCCTGAATATCAAGCTCATCATAGGATGGTATGGCCTGCCTCTTGACTCCGCAGGATGGATCGTCGGGATCTATGACCGACAGATAATATGGAGAAATCCCAAACCGGTATCTTTCAGCAACCTTTTTGATCTTCTCTATCTCATCCTCCGAAAGTCCAACGATGTCACTGATATCTTCAATCCGGGTGAAGCGGTTTCTTAACTGCCATCTGTAGTCATTCCACTGTTCCTCTGAAGCACCCAGCCTTTCCATGATCTTTGCTTTTTGCTGCGAGATCTTCTCCCTGTCTTCCAAACCGGTCTTTATGGTGTGCTTTATGCGTTCATAATCGTCGATGCTGCTCCTAAGTTCATCAAACCGGTTGATCGCCTTCTTCTGGATAGATTTTAAACCAGTGGTCATTGTTTTATATCAACCTCCTTCCGAATTTTGAAAAAAATAAAGCGATTGTCACTATACCTACAAGTGAGAACCGCTTTAAAGGCAAAAAATAACCTCTCTCCCTTCAAAGCTTCCGAGGTTAGCTGACGGATTCGGGCCGAAAGGACTAGCCCTACCTGAATAAAAATTCTGGATTCACCCCACTAATTGGTTCCCCCGTATCCTGTTCCAAGAAAACAAACAGGAATTCAGCACTTAATCCATATTCAGTTTAATAGCGATAATTGCCTTAATGTATTATACCGTATTTTGACTTATTGGTCAAATGATGTGCAGGAAATGTTTTGGATGGCNTGACGAATTATTTGTCATTGAGAATGGAGCGTGTCAAGCTCCTCATTCTGAGCAACGTGTTAATTTGTCAGATTGCTTAGCCCCTTCGTTCCTTGCAATGTGTGAAGGGGTGTCATTTCGAGCCCAACGCAGTGTTGCACNGCAATCTCCGAAATCCTAATAAGGTGCAAAAAGTCGGTATTACCCGACTTTTCTGCCTTCCCTCCCATATTTCATCCTGGTCGCTTCGCCGCCGCGGATATGCCTTTCCGCCTTATTCTCATCCAGTATCCTTTTTACCTGCCCGGCCATTAACGGGTCAAGCTTTGCCAGCCTCTCTGTAACATCCTTGTGCACTGTGCTTTTGCTGATTCCAAAATTCTGTGCAGCCGCTCGGACCGTAGTCCTGTTTTCAATAATGAAGCTACCAAGCTCCAAGGCGCGTTCCTCTATGTAATGTCTCATGCGCCTGCCTCCCGCACGCGCCGATACCACGGCTTAAATGTCCCGATACTATCTATATGTGCATGGCTAGTACGCTATACCCCAAAACTTCATTATTGTGTTGTCCTTGTTTGAGGAAGTTAAAAAGCCCGTCACATTTTATGGCGGGCTTTTTGATTCATGCGCAAGATTGCTTTGTCACTTAGTTTCTAGTAATGACGTAGTCATCGCGAGCGAGNGCCAGCGGAGCGTGGCGATCTCAGAGATTGCTTCGTCGTTTCTCTCCTGGCAATGACAGAAGAATAGGCTCCTCTCAATGACATGCTGTAATCTCAGAAATCCTTATTTAGGAAAATCAATATAGGCTTCCGGATCTACCAGTTTGTCCTCTTTATACAGCTCAAAATGAAGATGAGTGGGTTCTGCACTTTCAAAGATTGCAGTAGCTCCTACAGATCCTATGGCATCTCCCATTTTGACTTCTTTGCCGACAGTCATGGTGTTGTCACTGGCAAGATTGGCATACAGGGATTTGTAACCGTTATTGTGGTCAATGACAATGGTGAATCCATACCTGGGATCATTCTTGATCTCATGGATGACTCCGTTCCCAATGGCACGGACGACTTCGCCGCGGGGTGCTGAAATGTCTACACCGCTGTGGGTACGCCATTCATTGAACGTGGGAGAGAACACAAGCCTGTCCATGGAATAGCTGGATTGAACCTTGCCCTCAACAGGCACTGAGAAGTTGGGCTTCACAATGGCCAGCACCACACTGTCCACTGGTGCTGTGCCGTCTTCCATAATGCCCCCGGATGTTGTTTGCGCTGCTTCATCATCCTGATCAACAGTCTGCTCGGTGGCATCCTCCTGACCCGTTGTGCTTTCACTGCCTTCACCCGGGTCATCCTCCAGAATGGTTTCATCATCTGGATCGATGTCCTCATATGCAATCAATCCATTATCAGGTCCATCGTCGGCAAAGCCGGTTCCATTGCCGTCATTGATGGAGCTTTGATCAAAATCCGGTATTTCAGGGAAATCGTCAATCAGACTGAATTCATTGTTATCACTGCCGATTCGGTTATCTTGCAGGTCTTGGTCAGGATCGGTAAGTATCTGGTTTGTTGAGAAGAACACAGCTCCCGCGGCCAGGGCGCACAGCCCAACCACAATAGCTATATAAAAGCCGCTCTCCTTGAAAAAACTTATGATCCTTTTGCCAACAGACCCGTCATTTTTAAAACTTCCCTTGTTGTTCACAGTATCCACCTCCACCATGTATTATTGCCAGCGGAGATGGATTTATACTCTATTGTGCTATTTCTTCCACTTCTACCCCGGAGTAATAATATTTAAGGATATCTTCATAGCTGTAGCCTTCCCTTGCAAGAGCGTCAGCACCGCACTGACTCATACCCACACCGTGACCGTAACCGATGGTCGTGATCTCAACCGATTCAGGGGATGGAAAGCTTAGAATAATGTTTGTAGAGCGCAGACCAAACAGCTCCCGAAACTCGGTACCAGACATGGTGACACTTCCTATCCTGATGGAAGCCACACGCCCGCTGACGGTGTAGGCCTCGATCTCCATATCGATACTTGATGGAAACTTAGTATTCGGATATCTAGTCTTTACTTTTCGCACTAATTCATTCCATGAATATAGCTGTGTTTTTTCATAATCCGGATAGCTGCTTTCGTCGGGGCTAAAAACACTTTGCAGGTATGGAACACTCTCTGAAATAGCCCAGACTTCCCGGGCATCCTCGGTAGCACCGCCGCTGTTTGAATGGAACAAAGGATTGATCAGCACATCCCCGTATGTCACGACGATGTTTCGGGTGTCATTCACCGCTTTCTCAATCTTCTCCCAGTCAGACTCGTCGCCATATACTTCAAGGAACCGTTCTTTCGATATCCAGGCTTGGCAGTGTCCCGGATCGGTGCATATATCTGCTCCAAAATGGCTTGCGGTAGATCCATAGTAGCCTTCCGCCCTTCCCAGGGCATAGGTGCGAGCTGCAACGGCCTGAGCTTTTAAGGCCTCCAAATCAAAGGATGGAGGCATCTCAGCGGCTACCACGCCCACCAGGTACTCCTCCAGCTTGGATTCCACAATGAGGCTCTCAGTGGGATTATACACAGTGAGAGTGATTTCAGGCTCCATGTGCCTGTGCTCCTCTTCTGCTGCCGGCTGCTTATTGATCTCCTGATTCTGAGGCTTGATCAGAAAGAGCAGCAAAAAGGCAAGCGGAAGTATTAGGAGTACAATATCTTCAGCTTTGATGCGATATTCCTTCTTAACCATACTAATGTTTATGAGGAAGGAAGATGAGCCATACCAACAATAATGCTGTATAATATGAATTGTACTTAGAAGGCTCGTAAGTGACATATAGATGGAGGTAATCCATGATTAACCCCTATATGGAAATAGCCATACAGGAGGCTAGAAAGGCTGCAGAAGAAGGCGAAATTCCGGTTGGCGCTGTCATCGTAAAGGACAGGCTCATCATTAGCCGCACCCATAATCTCAGGGAGGCCATGGGCAGCGCGACAGCCCATGCTGAAATTCTGGCCATTGAAGAAGCCTGTAAGATTCTTGGCCGCTGGCGGCTGGACGATTGTGACCTTTATGTGACACTTGAGCCCTGCCCCATGTGTGCCGGAGCCATCATCAACGCACGCCTCCGCCGCCTCTATTTTGGCGCTGCTGATCCAAAAGCCGGGGCCGTGGGTTCGGTTGTGGACCTTTTACGCATGCGTGCCTTCAACCATACCCCTGAGATTTATGAGGGTATCATGGAAAGCCAGTGTGAGAAATTGCTCACTGATTTTTTCAAACCGTTGAGGTAAGTATTCTTCTGTCATTGCGAGGAGGGAAACGACGAAACAATCTCGGAGATTGCCACGCTCCACTTCGTTCCGCTCGCAATGACA
>JGI24707J26582_10002669_pt1 | contig 13248 bp, 11 predicted proteins | sample BioPla1DNA1_FD_26582 | JGI IMG/M metagenome (IMG submission 26582) | reverse complement strand
AAATGAATTTAAGTATACAACTTAATCGGTATTTTAAGGAAAGTTAAAAGTAACTTTCCTTAAAATATGTTTTATTATCAACAGTGTATTAAAACATAGCCATGATAAAAAAGGGCTTTCAGACAATTACCCTCTGACAGAACAGCCGTGAGAACATATCAATGTCTGGAAACCTTTATCAGTATGCTCAGTAAGATATTTTTTTCTGTATAAATGTGCCTTTTCTCAAATCATCAAAAGCTTTTTTCAATTCTTCCTTTGAGTTCATTACTATAGAGCCACCCCAAGCCACTGGTTCGTCCAATCGTTTTGAACTTACGAATAAAACCTGGGCTTTTTCATCTGTGGCCTTTATCTCAACCTGGTCGCCGGAGGTAAGCTTTACCGCCGTCTTTTCCTTTACCAGCTCACCCCCGATATAAGCATCTCCTAAAAGAGTAAACACCATGATAGAGCGCTCACTATCCGTATTCATTATCACAGATTTTTTTGGGTTCAGATGTAGATCGTAATAGTCAAGGGGAAGATATTTGCTCATATAGCCTTTCCTTCCCTCAAACTCGCCCGCCAAAAGTCTAAGCTTACCCCACTCAAAATCAATTTCCTCAATGTCTGAGTTTTTGATGCTGTGATAAGCCGGAGGAGCCAGTTTGTCCTTTGCGGGAAGATTCAGCCAAAGTTGTACACCAAGCAGTCGCTCGGCAGCCGGCAATTTTTCTTCATGCATAATACCGGAGCCTGCTGTCATCCATTGAACTTCTCCATCACCAATCGTATCCTCATTCCCTAAGCTATCCTTGTGAGTCATATACCCACGATACACATAACTAATTGTCTTGATACCTCTGTGAGGATGCATGGGAAATCCCGCTGTATAATCTTCCGGATTTAAGCTGTCAAAGGAATCGAGCATTAAAATCGGATCATATTTTTGAACAGTTTGGTTTCCCAATACCCTGACCAAGCTTACTCCGGCTCCGTCCTTAGTTCTATAACCTCTAACTTGTTGACTGATTTTTCGTTCCATATAGCTAGCCTCCTTCTATTAAATTTCCGGCACATATGTTACTCGTCAGACACCGACATCTATTTGTGGAACATCTAACACCCCTTCTTCATTTCTGTTCCTCTTTCAATTCCACCGAAATTATGCAATTTTTATTGATTTTTCCCACACCATAACCTTGTTGCGACCGCCTTTCTTTGCCTTGTATAATGCTTTATCCGCCGCATCAATAAGTTCATTTGGCAACATATTATTATCAGGAACAACGGATGCTACACCTAAACTGGCAGTTAAAACATTTTTTGCTTTTTCGTTTTCTATTCCTAATCCTTCAATTCTTGTTCGTATTTCCTCGGCTACATATTCTGCTCCCTTTAAAGTGGTGTTCATTAGCATTACCACAAACTCCTCACCACCAAATCGCGCTGTTATATCACTTGATCTTTTTGCAACATTTTTTATAACCTCTGCAACAATTGTCAATATTTTGTCACCTGACAGATGACCATAGGTGTCATTATAGAGCTTGAAGTTATCAATATCTATCATAATAAGAGCCAGGGGTATATTTTCTCGCAAACATACTTTCCAGGTTTGGTTATACGCAATGTCAAAAGCTCTTCTATCCTCAATTGAAGTTAAGCAATCAATCATTGACATCCGTTCAAGCTTCAAATTCGCAGCTTTTAACCTTTCATTTGCTTGATGGAGTTCCTCTGTTCTATTTTTTACACTGACTTCCAGCTCCTTGCTTAATTTTTGATATTTTCTCACAAAATATATTGCGACCAATGCTACCAGCAGCAAAAAGACAATTGCAGAACGTAAGTAAAAAATCTGAAAATAATCTTCGGTTAGATATATCACTCTTTTCCCTTGCCACGTATCCATAATTTTATCAATAGTGCCATTGTCAGTAATTTCTTTTAAGCCGGAGTTAATCAAAGCCAGGGTTTCAATATCACCTTTTTTAACAGCGATCCTGGAATACTGGATTTCAATAGGCGTGTCCACAATATTAATATCGGATACTCCGCTGTTAGCAAGCTCATATTCACCGATCCATCGATCCACTATAATTGCATCTAGATTTCCAGCGCTTAAAGCCTTAAATGAAGTTTCCCAATCATAAATTTCTTCAATATCTATTGCTTCATATCCTTGAAGCAATAGACTCGGATATCCACCGGCCTCTACTCCGACTCTTTTGTTTTTTAAGTCCTTAATGCTCCTCAATGCCACATTACCTGTCCGAACAAACATAGAAAATTCGGATTTGAGCAGAGGAATAGAAAAATCATAAAGCTCATTTCTTTCAGGATTGGGATTGATCTGAAGAAGACCGTCAGCATCGCCATTTAGCACCATCTTCTGTGCTTGCTCCCAGTTTTTTGTAAGGACTATTATTTCGTAGCCAATACTATCACCGATAGCCTTAGCGATATCAACTGCCACGCCTTTTGCTGTTCCGTTATCATTGTATACAATGGGAGCCAGGTTTTCATTCCCTATCAAAACGAGAGTTTCACGACTGGCATCATTTACAGCATATACACTTAAAGGCAGCATGATAATTAATAAAGTAAAAACAGCTGTAATTATACCAGTCATACTCTTTTTACTCTTGGGTCTCACAAACCCACCCCCCAGAATACATTATACTCTAGTTGTGAAGTATCTCAAACAGGTCAATAGAATTGACCCCTTTTGTCAAAAGAATCAACAAAAGGGGTTCGCCTTATTTTGAAATGTATGTACTTTTAAATTGGTAAAAGTATTTATCCGTACAATTAATACTCAATGAATTTATCACCCGGCACGTTGCAAATGCTGCATTTTTCCGGTCTGAATTTCTCAATGTTTCCACAGACAGGGCAAAGGTAATAAAAGACTTCCTCTGTATTATCAAGATTCTCCAATGCATCTTGATAAAGCTTAGAATGAACCTCTTCTGCTTTCATAGCAAATGTAAATGACATAACTGCGGCTTTATTGCCTTCAGCTTCCGCCTGTTTTACGAAAGGAGGATACATTTCTTTATACTCATAGGTTTCGCCTTTAATCCCATCCTTCAAATTGTCTGCTGTGGAACCGATTTTACCTGCAACCTCAAAATGCTTCAGGGCATGTATTGTCTCGGCATCTGCTGCAGCTCTAAACAGTTTAGCAGCATTGAGCTTTCCTTCTTTTTCAGCTTTCCTGGCATATGCGGTATACTTCCTGTTTGCCTCGGCTTCTCCCGTAAATGCCGTCATCAGATTCTGTAGCGTCTTATTTTCACTCATCTTTTTATCCTCCTTATTCTTGCCAAGTAATTCTATCAGCCTTTCCACAGCTTCCTGGGGGAAACCTTCTGCGTGCTTGTTGTCAAGCAGAGAACGCAGGAAATTCTGTACATTATCACTTTGTGGAAGCATGTATCCCGCTTCGCGAATGATATCCTCCGCCATGATGTGATTCGATTTTTCAATTGCGGCGGCCAGCTTCCCTGGCAGTGCGGCAGCAATACTTTCCTGCTGTGACTTGCTGCGTAAAAGCGCCTTTAATGCGCCAATAACCGCATCGTTTTTTTGCTGTTGCGGTGGATACTCAAAAGGAACCATTGAAATCGCTCCCGATGGACAGGCATCTGCACAATCGCCGCAGCCAATACATTTTTCAACATCGATGATACTGTTTTCTGTGTCTGTTGCTCCGGTAGGACAAACATACAGGCATAAACAGTCTTTGGTACACAGGCGTACATTTCTTACAGCATATTTCTTAGCCACTATAATTACCTCCCTTCAACCTTGTCGAATTTCCAATTTGGAACCTTGCAGACAGGGCAAACTTCCGGCAGCTTATCGCCTATGTAGACAAATCCACAGATGGTACAAACATAAACCCCGGTGCTTTCCAGCAGCGCATCTCCCTCTTTTTTATATCGTGTCAAAAGAGATTTTAAGATGCGAGTTACCTTCTCACTCCATACCAAAGCACGCAGTGCGCCACGATCTTTAGCATCAGACGCTATAGCGTTAGCGTTTGAAAAGCCCTGCCCAAGATCTTTATCAATAAGGTCAAGCAGCTTATCGAAATTCGGATCCTCGGCGGGTGCCGCAGCTGATTTGAAATAATCTGACAGCTGTTTAAATAGAGTTGCTTCTTCGGGCTTATACTGTTTTTCACAGCCACGGGCAAGATTTGTACATAGTGCACTAAGCTCCAGCGAAGACAGCTCCTGCATGTCCGAAGGCATGTCCATTACAGGTATTGCCTTCCCCTCGTTAGCTTTAGCATTGCCACCTTGTTTCTCAAATTCTGATTTTTCTGCACCACAGAGTGGACAAACCCAATCATCCGGCAAATCTTCCCACTTTGTACCCGGTGCAATGCCTGCTTCCGATATTCCGTTTGCCTCGTCGTATACAAATCCGCAAACGGTGCATACATATTTCGCCATTTTTTAACCCCCTTCATTTGCTTTGCTTTGTAGTTAAATTACAACGCGCACAAGCACTTATAAACTAATTCTAACACTTTTCGATGAAAACCGCCGATAATCCTTCTCTACATTCAAAAATATTNTTTGGTTTTTGCAGCTAGTAGTCTTCCCCAGATTCGTCATGGTGTTGATGCTCATGACAAAATCGGGCAAAGTTTTATGAAGATGCTAACAATGACCCAAGAATATCTGAAAAGTACTATATAGAAAAGACATACTGGCTTTGGCCTTTTTCTTCCATGTATACCTCATCACATTTAACACGAAATACCCGCTCTATTTCCCGACTACTATATACAGCCTCAGGAGTATCATAGATGACTATTTCTCCCTTATCCAACAGGCAAACCTTATCACAATACGTCAGTGCACTGTTCAGATCATGAATTGCCATGATTACTGTCCTTCCCATGTTCTTTAGCTCTTTTATAATGTCCAATATCTNAAGCTGATGGTTTATATCCAAATAAGTTGTTGGCTCATCCAAAAAAATATAATCTGTATCTTGTGCTAAAACCATGGCAAGATAAACTTTTTGGCGTTCTCCGCCCGAGAGCTCCTTTACGTTTTTGTTTCTGAATTCTTTTAGACTCAGCTTCTCCAAAGCATTTTCAACAATAGCCTTACAGTCAATGGTAAAATAACTGCTGCTCAGCAAAGATGTGTAGCTGAGGCTGCAGATAAATTCGGTAATGGTCATGTTCTGTTTACTACGAGACTGACTATAGAGGTTCCTGGTATTCCATACGACAAGATAGAGGAGTTTAGAGCTTATATAGCCAAGGAAGGCCTTGAAACAGGAGGAACCGGTTCAAAAGTTCGGCCAATAGTAGCTTGTAAGGCCACTACATGCAGATTCGGTCTGATTGATGGGTATGCCCTGTCAGAGGAAATTCATGAAAGGTTTTATAAAGGATATAGAAACGTTAAACTGCCTCATAAGTTTAAGATTGGTGTGGGCGGATGTCCGAACAACTGTATTAAGCCTGATCTAAATGACCTGGGGGTTATTGGCCAATTGGCGCCAGTTTTTGATGAAGAGATGTGCAATGGGTGCAAAAAATGCCCTGTAGTTGATGTATGTCCGGTGAATGCTGCTGAAGTTACTGATGGTGTATTAAGCATCCATAAAGAGGTATGCAATAATTGTGGACGCTGCATAGGAAAATGCCACTTTGATTCCATCGAAGAAGGGAAAACCGGATATAAAATCACTATTGGTGGAAGATGGGGTAAAAAGACAAACAGGGGTAAGCCCATAAGCAGAATATTTACAGATAAAGAAGAGGTCATGAGNGTGATAGAGAAAATGATACTCATATACAGAGAACAGGGAATTACTGGTGAACGTTTGGCTGATACCATCGAAAGAATAGGCTTTGATAATATTGAAGCCCAGTTGTTGTCAGATGAAATATTAAAAAGAAAACAAGAAATTTTAGACGCAGATCTCCACTCAGTTGGAGGAGCTACATGCTAATATACAGGCTGAGATAAATATATCCGAAAAAGTATTAATCCCGCTTCTTTGAAAGCGGGATTTTTCTTGTTAACACCTGTTTAACACGACAGTGGTTATGTATGTCTAATTCCAAGCATCATATATCAGGCACCTTATATTTTAAACCTTGATACACTACTTGCAAGACTTTCGGAGCTTTGCTTTGTTGCATTTACAAGTTCCAGGACCTTTGCTGCTTTCTCGGCCACGTCNAGGGCTTTCCGGGATATCTCGTNCGTTCCCTTCGCCTGCTCGCTGTTGGAAACGGTCACCTCATTTATTGCCCTGACCATACTATGTATCGCGACGAGCAATTTATCGCAGGTTGTAGAAAAATCCGCAACAAGTGTGTTGAAGGATGCGGCATCATTATAATACTGCTCACCGATATTTACCATGGTTCTGTAATCACTGATAACCTGAGTGCCAATGAAGTCCAGGACTTTCTCCGAACCCGAGGCGAGTTCTTCCACAGATTTAATTACTTCTATCGCAACACTTTGGATTTCACCTGCGGCATTCCTGGAATCTTCGGCGAGTTTTCGTATTTCATTTGCTACCACGGCGAAGCCTTTTCCTGACTCCCCCGCCCTGGCCGCTTCGATTGCGGCATTAAGTGAAAGCAGGTTTGTTTTTTCGGTTATATCGAGTATGGACCCCGTCAGAATATTGATTTTATTAACCTCCCTTGATTTTTCCAGGGCCTTTTTCATTTCTGCGTTTATGTCGGTTCGTATTTTATCGGCCGTATTCTGTGATGTCATGGCGTTCTCTTTCAGTTCCCGGGCACGTTTGCTTATCCTTTCAACAACCTCGGCCCCGTTCCGGGCTTTTTCAGCAACACTCATGACCGCGTTTTCGATTTCCTGTGACACTGCGCTCATTTCTTCCGCGGAAGCAGCCGTTTCCTGTGTAACCGCAGATATCTGCTGAGTAGTTACAGTTACCTCACCGATCCTTTCCGATAATTCTGAAAGGTTCTCAGCCGATGCAAGGATATTGTTTTCAACGTTTGAGCTTTCTTCTACAACGTCATTGATAAGGTTTCTTATGGATCTACTCATGATATTGACAGATTTCATAAGGCTGCCGATTTCATCGTTCTTCCTTGAACGGATTTCGGGCAGATCCTTTGTGAAATCGGCCTCGGCCAATGCATTGAGATGGCTGGAGGCAATTATGACAGGTTTTGATATACGGTTCGCGAGGAAAACTGAGATAAGCACTGTTGCAACAGCAACCAGGGCAATAGAAACAGCGGAGACGAGTTTTGCCATGTTGACTTGCCTGTAAACTTCATTTGCAGGTGCGGTCACTATCACCTTCCAGCCCGTGCTCGGAACAGTTGCATATGCTCCGACCATTTCCACCTTTTTACCTTCGTGGTTCTCTGCAAAATATTTTATGTAACCGCTGTCATTGACCAATACTTCTTCATCGAAGGCCTTTATTTCACTCTCGTCGGTTGCAAACTGCCTGTANTTTTTCCCGGTTCTTTGCCATTCCCTGTGGAAAATGATGTTCCCGTTACCCGACATCAGGAAAGCAAACCCGGTATCAGCAATCTTCACCGATCCAATATTGTTTTCCAGGGATTTGACTACAGCATCGCTCTGTATCACTCCCAGGAAATTGCCTTCTTTGTCAAGAAGGGGGACCGCAACGGCAATTATCCTTGAGCCCGTTCTTTCGCTGTCCATGACATCACTTACAACAGGTTTCTTCGTTTCCTTCGCCCGGATAAAATGTTCCTGCTGTGCCATGTTGGGTCGTTTGCTGTAATTATCGACAATGCAGTTTCCAAACCGATCCGCAGCGAGTGACGTTTCAACCTCCTGGTCTGATTGCCTGATTATTTTTAATATATCCATTATTTCATTTAGCTGCTGATCGTTATATTCAGGATGATATTCATACAGCCTGACAAGCTGCATCAGCTTGGAATTGACCCAGTTATCAATTATACCGGCATTCGTTGCCGCGATTTCCATCTCCCGGCTCATGGTATTCTCAGTGATTTCCGAGACATACCTGGCCTGTTGGAAGGACGCAAGCGCCAGGAGCGGAACCAGGGCAACAGCTAAGAATATAAGTGTCAGCCTGAATTTCAAGGAATTAGCGAACCTCAAAACAACACCCCCCGAAAAAGTTACGCTCTCTAAATTTTGAAAGCACAAGGTTCAGCTATTTCGTTTCACCATGCTTTTATAACCCGCCTGATAGTTTTCCAGCAGATATACCGTCCTATGCCATAACCTGTGGATTCTGCCTAAACACCCATGACCTGTTTGTTCTTAGGAAAATTATGGTACAAATTAAAATTAATCTTGATGTAGTAAATTTACCCATTAAGCTTTAAATAAAAACAGAAGCGCGTAAAATACACATCATGATCTCGTAATATCCTGTCGTACAATCGCAAAAGAGTATTTGTCATCAATAAAAGCAAGGGTTTCCTGACATCGCCACATCCGGCAGATCGGCCTTGAGAAAGCAAAATGTCGGAAAACCCTTTATTTTATAAGCTTTTTGGTTTTAGAATCGCGGGGGACTGTAAACCTAATTTAGACTACAGGAGTTCTTCTATTTTTGCCCGTACGTCCTTCATATCGGCAGTGGGTTCAAAGCGGGCAACGATGTTTCCGTTTCTATCAATTACGAACTTGGTAAAATTCCACTTGATATTGCCGTTGATTTTGTAATCCTTNTCCATCTTTTCAACCAGCGGGGTCAGAACATCCGCCATCGGGCCTGTAAATCCCTGAAATTTCGTATTGGAAGTAAGCCACTTATANAGAGGAATGGCATACTCGCCGTTCACATCAACTTTACTGAACTGCGGAAACGTAATGCCGAACCTCCCTACGCAGAAGGCATGAATCTCGGCATCTGTTCCGGGTGCCTGGTTAAACTGGTTGCATGGAAAATCAAGAATCTCAAGCCCTTTATCATGAAACTCATCATATATGTCCTGAAGATCATCATACTGGGACGTAAATCCGCATTCTGTAGCTGTATTTACAATAAGCAGGACTTTCCCGGCATATTGGGACAAATCCACTTCACCGCCGTCCTGTGCCTTTACCTTGAAATCGTATACTTTCATATAATTACCTCCTTTCTTGCTGAATCCAGTACCTTTTTTAAACTGATTCTGTTTCTCCATATTTACCCTGTTTCTTCCTGTTCAAAGCAATGAATGCGGGAAAAACGCACCCACATTAAATAAGGGTTTCCTGACATACAACATCCATCTATTGCTTTTAATTATGGGACAAAGTTCCTGTATCCTCATCCTGCATCCCAGGCTCCAAAGTAACAACACAATTTCGCCCCTGGTCTTTTGCCTTGTACAGGGCATCGTCTGCCACTTTTAGAATATCTTCAATATCGTTGATATCATCAGTGTTACCTCGTATAGCTGCTACTCCGATACTTACAGTTAAACTTATTTCCTGCTCTTCGTAAATCACTTTTCTCCTGGCTACTAGCTCCCGAACCTTTTCCGCTACCTTTTTTGCTTCTTTTAAAGAAGCGTTCTTCAAAACCACAGCGAATTCTTCNCCTCCTATACGCCCGGGAATATCGGTTTTTCGGAAACTGGTCGTTATAATCTTTCCCATTTCACGTATAACTTCATCTCCTGCGGCATGTCCGAAGGTATCGTTGATCGTCTTGAAATTATCTAAATCCATAATCAACAGTGATAATTCCATATTATTCTTTCTGGCTAAAGTAAACTCATTTCGAGCCAGATTCATGAATTCTGCCCGGTTATAGAGGCCGCTTAAAGAATCAGTAGTAGCCAAATATTTGAGTTTCTCCTGAATTCTCCTTTCTTCTGTAACATCACGGATTGATTTAAGCATTTTCGTGTTTCCCTCATGAGAACCTCCCAATGGTAATGCATCGATCTCAAAAAAACGTTCTTCCCCATCTATAATCAAAGAAAAATCACAGTTAGTGTCGCTCTTAAAAATCTCCAACAGCTTTGGTTCATGAGTAAGAATCTGCTCTATGGGATTATTATTCAATGATATATTTATTGTTTTAAAAAACTTCTCGGCAGCCTTGTTGTAATCNATTATCCTCTTCCCCGGCCCCAAAACCACCATACCGGCAAAATTATTTTCGAAGATCGTTTCTCGCGCCAGAGTTCTTATTTCTAAGAAATCATATTTTAAGATTCCATAACCAATGGTAAGCAGAGAAACGGGCATTATTAAGGCCGAATAATCAATACTCCGTTCATCAAAGACGAAAAGAATCAGCACTATGCCAATAAGAGGCAATAACGAAGCAAATAAGAAAATCAGAAAGTGGGATATGGTAAATCCTACCTTATTCTTCAAGTATCCTATGAAATAAACGATAGCTGTTTCTGCCTTTCGAAAAGAAATATGCGGCGAAAAACTGAGCTAATATAATCGCAAGAACCAGATAAAGACTAAGTATTGTTTTCATAAAAACACCTTTACCATACAATAAAATTGCAGGCTCTGTTTGTTGCTTAAATCCATTTTTAATCTGTCTCACTTCTATAACTTAATTATACATATTTCTACAAAATTTTTCTATAATCTTAACCCACAAACTTGGCACTTCTAGACTTTTATCCAAACCCACTCTTTCACCCTGAATTCAAAGCAACCATCTCCATATGGTTCAAGTTGATGAAATTGAAGCTTGCTTCAAAATAGAAGATGTCAAAGGAACCGCCTCATTTACAGCCCTTTGACATCTTATCAGCAACTAATCAAATATTCAGCTTGCTAAAACTCCGGCATCAGCATTCGTATGTTTTCGCTGTCTCAAACTCGTCCAATATAGCCTGATCCGGTTTTTTCGTCATAAGTGAAACGACGACAATGGCTATGCATGAGAGCACGAATGCCGGGAACAGTTCATAAATGGCGAACACACCGCCAAGACGAGAAATCAGCATATTCCATATGAATACCATACTGCCTCCGGTNAGCATACCTGCAATTGCACCTTCTCTCGTAGTCCTCTTCCAGAACAATGANAACAGTATGATAGGNCCGAAGGTNGCTCCAAAGCCTGCCCATGCAAATGATACCACCTTGAAGATTACACTGTTCTCATCCAAGGCTATGAATATCCCGAATAGCGAAACAAGCAGCAATGTAATACGAGAAACAAACATCACCTGTTTATCGGTTGCATCCTTTTTGAATATTCCTTTATATATATCGCNTGACAGTGCCGATGAAGCTATGAGCAGATACGAGTCAGATGAACTCATCGTGGCAGCAAGAATGCCTGACATCACTATGCCTGCCAAAAATGTAGGTAAAANTCCGGTGGACATAACGATGAATATATTTTCAGCATCGCTCCGTGTAAGCAGTTCGGTGGAATACAACGATCTTCCTGTCAGCCCGATTGCAACTGCAGCAAACAGTGAAATAACGCACCAAACTATTGCTATGCGTCTGGATTTCTTCAAATCAGCAGACTTGTTTATCGCCATGAACCTCAAAAGAACCTGAGGCATACCAAAATAGCCAAGACCCCATGACAAGGTGGATATGATGGTAATCAGGCCATAATCTCCTGCCAGTCCGAATAAGGGCTTCCCTGCCGCATCAAGCTGCTGGACGCCCTCCGCCGTCAACTGGGGCTGAGCTATGCCAAAGAATTCGAAAAAGCCCGGGATAGATTTAATATTGCCAAGAACAGCAGGGATCCCACCGGCAGCAATCACACCAACTGTCAAAACCGAACAAAGTGCAATAACCATAACGATCCCCTGAAGGAAATCTGTGGCGCTTTCTGCAAGAAACCCTCCAAGAAAGGTATAAAGAATAACTATTATTGCACCTATTATCATGACAATCTGATACTGCATTCCGAACAATGTACTGAACAGCTTGCCAAACGTAACAAAGCAGCTTGCTGCATAAACCGCGAAAAATGCCAGAATAAACAGTGATGCTATCGCCAGGATTATCTTTTTATTCTCTTTGTACCTGTTGCTTAAGAATTCTGGTATGGTTATGGCGTTACCCGCCACAGTAGAATACCTTCGAAGTCTCTTTGCAACGACAAGCCAGTTTATGTAAGTCCCGGCTGCAAGTCCGATAGCCGTCCAGACAGCATCGCTAAGGCCAAACCAATAAGCTACTCCCGGAAGCCCCATCAGCAACCAACCGCTCATATCTGAAGCCTCTGCGCTCATGGCCGCGATCCANGGCCCAAGTTTTCTGCCGCCGATGAAATAATTATCGGAGCTTTCATTTGCTGTCTTCATATAGAATAGGCCTTGAAGGTAGTATATAAATAGTACAAGTTGAATTGAGAAAGTTCCACATGAGTAATACAATAAAAATATAAGGAATGGGGGAACTTCTCATGGCAAAACAACATGATCAACAATTCAAAGAAGAAGCCGTAAGGTATTACCTTGATCACAAGGAACTTGGGCTTCGTGGGTGCGCAGAGAATCTTGGTGTAGGCTATAGCACCATTGGTAAATGGATTAGGGATTATAATACCAACGATGGAACAATCCCAACCCGTGGTTCTGGCAATTATGCTTCTGACATAGAAAAAGAGAATGCCAGACTGCGGAGGGAATTACGCGACGCAAAGGATGCACTTGATGTATTAAAAAAAGCCATCAGCATTCTGGGAAAATGACAGAAGCGATTTATCTTGAAGTCTATCGCAAATGTGAAGCTTCAAGAGGGAAACACCGCGTTTCTGTCAGCGGAATGCTGCGCCATTTAGGTGTTTCCAGATCCGGTTATAACGCTTGGCTAAAACGCAAACCATCGAAGCAGCAGCTACGGAAAGAGTCTGTACAGGATAAAATTCGTGAAATCCATGCAAAATCTCATGATATTTATGGAGCGCCTAAGATTACAAAGGAACTTCATAAACTAGGAGAAGCCATCTCAGAAAGAACTGTGGGCAAGTATATGAAGGAAATTGGCTTAAAAGCAAGATACATCAAGCCTTATACAGTTACAACATGTAACTCTGACTTTAGCAGTTCTCTTGAGAACATCTTACAGCAGCAGTTCAATCCGGAGTCCCCCAATGCAGTCTGGTGTACGGATATTACATATATCTGGACTGTAGATGGCTTTGTATATCTGACCAGTATCATGGACTTATATTCACGAAAAATTATAGCCTGGACACTTTCCAAAACATTAGAGGTATCATGTGTTTTAGATACCATAAATAAAGCAAAGGCTACTAGGAAGTTAACTAACCCACTGGTTA
>JGI24707J26582_10002668_pt1 | contig 13256 bp, 14 predicted proteins | sample BioPla1DNA1_FD_26582 | JGI IMG/M metagenome (IMG submission 26582) | reverse complement strand
TAGCAAAATCTAAAGGTTCGTCAAATCCACACAACTTAGTGAAGGCAACCGTAGAAGCACTATGCGAACTGCGTGATGCAAATATGGTAGCACAGAACAGAGGCGTTAGCCTTGATAAAGTGTTTAATGGATAAATAAATTGAACATGGCGAAAATTAAAATAACACAGGTAAGAAGTAAAATCGGTAGTTCTCAAAAACAAAGAAGAACTCTTGAAGCATTAGGCTTACGAAAAATAAATGCCACCGTAGAACATGAAGAGACACCTGTGATTCTTGGAATGGTGGAAAAAGTGAGACATTTAGTCTCAGTTGAAAAATAAAGTTTTAACAAGATTAAAATATATAAATAATGAAACTTAATCAGTTAAAACCAGCAACGGGATCTACACATTCAAGAAAAAGAATCGGAAGAGGTATTGGTTCTGGATTAGGACGTACTTCTACTAGAGGACATAAAGGTGCTAAATCACGTTCTGGGTATTCGAAAAAAATGGGATTTGAAGGAGGACAGATGCCTCTACAAAGAAGAATTCCAAAGTTTGGTTTTAAAAATATTAATCGAGTAGATTATAAACCAATTAATATAAAAACACTACAAGAGTTAGCAGATAAAAATAAAATCGAATCAGTTACACCAGAAGTGCTAATTGAAGCAGGATTGGTAAACAAAAATGATTTGATTAAAATTTTGGGAGATGGAGCTATAACTTCAAAGCTTGAAGTAACAGCACACGCATTCTCAAAAAGCGCTGAAGAAGCAATTGTTGCTGCTCAAGGAAGTGTGGTAAAACTGTAAGAAACAGATTTAAAATATTAGACATTTTTTAGAAATAAAAAATGTCTAATAAAAATATAAAGAGTTACAATAGATTAATCGAACTAAACAATTATCTTTATTGCGAAGTAAAATTATAATTCGATTAATAACAAATTTAAAATCAGATGAAACTATTTGAAACCATCCGAAATATATGGAAGATTGAAGATCTTAGAAGCAGAATCATTACAACTTTGGGTCTGCTATTAATTTATAGAGTTGGGTCATTTGTTGTTTTGCCAGGGATTAATCCAAATGAACTAGCAAACTTAGAAGCACAAACTGCTGACGGTGTGTTAGGTTTATTAGATATGTTTTCTGGAGGAGCATTTTCAAATGCCTCTATAATGGCACTAGGAATAATGCCTTATATCTCAGCTTCAATTGTAGTGCAGCTTTTAGGAATAGCTATACCATACTTCCAAAGATTACAACGTGAGGGTGAAAGTGGAAGAAGGAAAATTAATCAAATAACTCGTTTCTTAACAGTAGCTATTTTATTAATCCAAGCGCCAGGGTATTTGGCTAACCTTCATGCTACACTTCCGCCAAGTGCGTTTGTTAACTCAGGATGGGGTTTCACAATACCAGCTACAATCATGCTAACAGCAGGAAGTATGTTTGTAATGTGGCTAGGGGAGAGAATTACAGATAATGGAATAGGTAATGGAATATCATTAATTATTATGGTAGGTATTATCGCAAGACTTCCATTTGCGCTTGTTGCAGAGTTCGGGTCAAGATTGAGCGACGGAGGATTAGTAATGTTACTAGTAGAGTTCTTAATCTTATTCTTAATATTTGAACTTGCAATATTGTTAGTACAAGGTACAAGAAGAATACCTGTACAATATGCAAAACGTATCGTTGGAAATAAGCAATACGGTGGAGTTAGACAGTACATACCATTAAAAGTTAATGCTGCTGGAGTTATGCCAATTATTTTTGCTCAAGCTATAATGTTTATACCAATAACATTAGCTGGCTATATTAGTGGCGATGCTACAAATAAATTTGTAGTTGCTTTCTCTAATTTTGGAGGATTTTGGTATAACTTTACTTTTGCATTGCTAATAATTATATTTACATATTTTTATACAGCAATTACTGTAAATCCACAGCAAATGGCTGATGATATGAAAAGAAATGGTGGTTTTATTCCAGGTGTAAAACCAGGAAGAAGAACAGCTGAATTTCTTGATTCTGTAATGTCAAAAATCACCCTACCTGGTTCAATTTTCCTTGCATTAATAGCTATATTACCAGCCTTTGCAAGAATTGCAGGTGTAGATCATCACTTTGCACAATTCTTTGGAGGTACATCTTTACTTATTCTTGTAGGTGTTGTATTAGATACTCTACAGCAGATTGAAAGTCATCTGTTAATGAGACATTATGATGGTCTTTTAAAATCTGGAAGAATAAAAGGAAGAACTGGTGGTGGTGCTTCAATGTATTAATTTAAAAGATATAAATTCTAAAGTAAAAACATGATATTTCTAAAGACAAAAGAAGAAATTGAATTAATGCGACAAAGTAATATGCTTGTTGCACAAACTCTTGGTGAATTAGCTAAAATAATAAAGCCAGGTGTTACAACTTTAGAATTAGACAAAGTTGCAGAAACTTTTATTAGAGATAATGAGGGAGTTCCAGGTTTTTTAGACTATAATGGATTCCCAAATAGTTTGTGTACTTCTGTAAATGAGCAAGTAGTTCATGGAATTCCAAATGATAAGCCCCTTGAAGATGGAGATATTGTCTCTATAGATTGTGGAGTTTTATTGAATGGATTTTATGGAGATAGTGCATATACATTTGAAGTAGGAAATGTGAAACCAGAGATTAAAGAGCTTTTGAGAGTAACAAAAGAATCTTTATATAAAGGTATTGAGATGGCTCAAGAATCCAAACGTATTGGAGATATTGGGCATGCAGTACAGAGTTACTGTGAAGCACATGGCTACTCAGTTGTTAGAGAAATGGTTGGTCATGGAGTTGGTAAATCACTTCATGAGGCTCCCGAAGTTCCAAATTATGGACGCAGGGGAAATGGTCCTAAATTGCGTGAGGGAATGGTAATTGCCATTGAACCGATGATAAATTTAGGAAAAAGAAACATTTATATGGAGAGTGATAATTGGACTATATCTACTGTAGATAAAAGCCCTTCAGCACACTTCGAGCATACCGTTGCTATAACAAAAAATGGAGCAGATATACTATCTAGTTTTAAATTTGCAGAAGAAGTATTAACTTTGCAGTCTTAAATTAAAATAAAAGGGAAAAAGCATGGCAAAACAAGCCTCAATTGAACAAGATGGAGTTATAATCGAAGCACTTTCTAACGCAATGTTTAGAGTTGAGTTAGAGAATGGTCACGTTATAACAGCCCATATTTCTGGGAAGATGCGTATGCATTATATTCGAATTTTACCTGGAGACAAAGTAAAAGTTGAAATGTCTCCTTACGATTTAACAAAGGGTAGAATTAGCTATAGATACAAATAATAGATAATAAATAATATCATGAAAGTAAGAGCATCAGTTAAAAAGCGTAGCGCTGATTGTAAAATTGTGCGCAGAAAAGGACGCTTATATGTTATAAATAAAAAGAATCCAAGGTTTAAACAACGTCAAGGATAAATATTTTAGAATATGGCAAGAATTGCAGGAGTCGATATTCCAACGAACAAACGTGGTGAGGTTGCTTTAACTTACATTTACGGTATTGGTAGAAGTAAGGCGAAAAGTATATTAGCCGAGGCTGGAGTCGACATTAATTTAAAAGTTAAAGATTGGAGCGATGATCAAATAACGTCAGTACGTAATATCATTGCAGATTCTGTTAAGACAGAAGGAGAGTTAAGATCTGAAGTTCAGCTAAACATCAAACGTCTTATGGACATCGGATGTTATAGAGGAATTCGTCATCGTATTGGTTTACCTGTAAGAGGTCAATCAACGAAGAATAATGCACGGACTCGTAAGGGAAGAAAGAAGACCGTTGCCAATAAAAAGAATGCGAATTAATTATAATTAACAATGGCAAAAAAGGTAGGATCACAGAAGAGAAGAGCAGTAAAAGTAGAGGCTCTTGGACAAGCACACATCCATTCGTCATTTAATAATATTATTATTTGTTTGACAAATGATAATGGACAAGTGATATCATGGTCAAGTGCTGGAAAAATGGGTTTTAGAGGTTCTAAAAAGAATACTCCTTATGCTGCTCAAACAGCAGCAGCTGATTGTGCAAAGGTTGCTTATGACCTTGGTTTAAGAAAGGTTAAAGTGTATGTAAAAGGACCAGGCAACGGTAGAGAGTCAGCAATTAGATCAATTCATAGTGCAGGTATAGCGGTTACAGAAATAGTAGATGTTACNCCAATGCCACACAATGGTTGTCGACCACCTAAAAGAAGAAGGGTGTAAATTTNAATTACTAGTTATTAACCATAGATTTTTGCTTTTAATTTTGAATACTGGTTGGTTATAAAAACCTTCCTTCTATAATCTGCGGCTGTCATATTCAATATTTAAAGTAAAAAATTTAAAATCAAAAATTTAGTAGAATGGCTAGATATATTGGTCCAAAAACAAAAATAGCAAGAAAATTCGGAGAGCCTATNTATGGCCCCGACAAAGCATTTGAAAGAAGAAATTATCCTCCAGGTCAACATGGAGTGAACAGAAGAAGAAAAATTAGCGAATACGGTATTCAGCTAAAAGAAAAACAAAAAGTAAAATATACTTATGGAATCTTAGAAAGACAATTCCGTATTATATTTGACCGCGCAAACAGAAGCAAAGGTGTTACTGGTGAGGTTTTAATTACTTTGTTAGAATCAAGATTAGATAACGTTGTTTATCGTCTTGGAATTGCTCCAACAAGGGCAGCTGCACGTCAATTAGTATCGCACAAGCACATTACTGTTGATGGTAAAGTAGTTAACATTCCATCATATACTCTAAAAAATGGCCAACTTGTTGGCGTAAGAGAGAAATCTAAATCATTAGAAACTATTACCGATTCATTGGCAAACTCTAGTGTGAGAAAATATCCATGGTTAGAATGGGATTCAAGCACAATGGTAGGTAAATTTCTAAATGCACCTGAGCGTTCTGAAGTACCAGAAAATATTAAAGAACAATTAATCGTTGAATTATACTCTAAATAATTTATTCTTATGGCAATATTAGCATTCCAAAAACCAGACAAAGTCATTATGCTTGATGCAGATGATAAATTTGGTCGTTTCGAATTTCGTCCTCTTGAACCAGGATATGGTATTACAGTAGGAAATGCCTTAAGAAGAATACTACGCTCTTCATTAGAAGGGTATGCAATCTCAACTGTAAAAATTGAAGGTGTAGACCACGAATTTTCTACAATACCTGGCGTAATAGATGACGTAACTGAAATTGTATTAAATCTGAAACAAGTAAGATTTAAAGGTATCGTAGAAGATGCTGAAGAAGAATCAATAACTATAAAAGTATCAGGAAAAGAAGAGTTGACAGCTGGAGAGTTTAATTCTCAGCTTACAAGCTTTGAAGTTCTTAATCCAGAGTTGGTTATTGCAAGAATGAATCCTGAAGTAGAACTTCAAATGACTATCAATATAATTAAAGGTAGAGGATACGTTTTAGCAGAAGAAAATCACTCAGATGACTTTGAATTTGGTACAATAGCTATAGATTCAATATTTACACCAATTGTAAATGTTAAGTACGAAGTTGAAGATTACCGTGTTGAAGAGAAAACTGATTACGAAAAATTGATTTTTGAAATTTCAACAGACGGTTCAATACATCCGAAAGATGCATTGAAAGAAGCAGCTAAAATATTAATTTATCACTTTATGCTATTCTCTGATGAGAAGATTACTCTTGATTCTGATGAAAACTCAGGTGTTGAAGAGTTTGATGAAGAGGTATTACATATGCGTCAGCTTCTTAAAACTAAATTAGTCGACTTAGATCTTTCTGTAAGAGCTCTTAATTGTCTAAAAGCTGCAGATGTTGATTCATTAGGTGACTTGGTTCAATATAACCGTACTGATTTATTGAAATTTAGAAACTTTGGTAAAAAATCATTAGCTGAGTTAGATGACAAATTAGGTGAGTTAAATCTTACTTTTGCTATGGATATTACAAAGTATAAATTAGACAAAGAGTAATAATATCATGAGACATAGAAATAAAACTAAATCCTTGGGAAGAACAGCTGATCATAGAAAAGCTATGATGTCAAATATGGCTAGTTCTTTAATTATACATAAAAGGATAAAAACAACTGTAGCTAAAGCAAAAGCTTTAAGAGTATATGTTGAGCCTTTAATTACACGATCTAAAGAAGATACAACTCACTCAAGACGTGTAGTATTTAGCCATTTACAAAATAAAGAGGCTGTTTCTGAGCTTTTTAGAGANGTTTCTCAAAAAGTAGAGAATCGCCCAGGTGGTTATACTCGTATTCTTAAATTAGGTAATCGTGGTGGTGATGCTGCAGAGATGTGTTATATCGAGCTTGTAGACTTTAACGAAGCAATGCTTGAAGCTACAGCTTCTGATGCAAAATCTGCAAAGAGACCTACTAGAAGAAGTAGATCAAGAAGAAAATCAACTGATACAGTAGATACAGTACAGGAAACTACTGATGAAGTAGTAGAAGCTAAGGAAGAAGAGATAGTTGCAGAAGCTAAGGAAGAAGCAACTGAGGTACCTCAAGATGATACTACTTCTGAAGAGCAATCTGAAGAAAAATCAGAATAAGTTATACAAATAGATACTTAAAAACTATTTGTATTGCTTATAAAGATAGTGCTGAAGGGGTAAAGTCATCAATGTCTTTATCCCTTTTTTATTAAAAGAATTAAAACAATTAAATATAAATCACTAAATTATGGGATTAATTTTAAACGTTCATGGTCGTGAAATTTTAGATTCACGCGGAAATCCAACTATCGAAGTTGAGGTTGAATTAGAAAGCGGTATTATAGGACGTGCTGCTGTACCATCAGGTGCTTCTACTGGAGAGAACGAGGCTCTTGAATTAAGAGATGGTGACAAAAGTAGATACCTTGGTAAAGGTGTTTTAAAAGCTGTAGAAAATGTTAATAATGTAATTTCTCCTATTTTAGAAGGAATGCCTGTTACAGCTCAAGCAGAAATCGACTATAAAATGATTGAGCTTGATGGAACTAAAACTAAAAGCAAATTAGGCGCTAACGCTATGTTAGGTGTTTCTTTAGCTGTAGCTAAAGCTGCTGCAGAATACTCTGGAATGCCCCTTTATAGATACATTGGTGGAACAAATGCTAAAACACTTCCTGTTCCAATGATGAATATTATTAACGGTGGATCACACTCAGATGCAACTATAGCTTTCCAAGAGTTTATGATTCGTCCTGTTGGAGCTAAATCTTTCCGTGAAGGATTAAGAATGGGAACTGAGGTTTTCCATAGCTTGAAAGATGTTTTATCAAAAAGAAATTTAAGTACTGCTGTTGGTGACGAAGGTGGATTTGCACCAGCTCTTGATGGTACTGAAGATGCTTTAAATTGCATTATTGAAGCAATTAAAAATGCTGGATATAAGCCAGGAAGATTAGAAGAAGGTGGAGAAATCTCAATTGCATTAGACTGTGCAGCTTCTGAATTCTTTGATAATGGTATTTATGACTATACTAAGTTTGAAGGACCAGATGCAGCTAAGAGAAATAAAGAAGAGCAAGTAGCTTACTTAAAAGAGCTTGTTGAGAAATATCCTATCGATAGTATCGAAGATGGATGTCACGAGGCTGATTGGGATGCTTGGGTTCTTCTAAACGAAACTATTGGTGATAAATGTCAGTTAGTAGGTGATGACCTATTTGTTACTAATGTTGACTATTTAAAGAAAGGTATTGAGCTAAATGCAGCTAACTCAATTCTTATTAAAGTTAACCAAATTGGTACTTTAACAGAGACATTAGACTCAATTGAAATGGCGCATAGAGCAGGTTATACTTCTGTTACTTCACACCGTTCTGGTGAAACTGAAGATGCAACAATTGCAGATATTGCAGTTGCAACTAACAGTGGTCAAATCAAAACCGGTTCTGCAAGCCGTTCAGATCGTATGGCTAAATATAACCAACTTCTTAGAATTGAAGAAGAGTTAGGCGATAGAGCAGTTTATGGTTACCTAAAAGTGACTAAGAAATAATAATTTTGCACTATAAGATATAAAAGGACTATCTAATTCTGGATAGTCCTTTTTTTATCAAAAAACATCCTTGTTTGCAGTTTTATAAAAATTTATCTTAATTTACTTTCTTTATTATTAGAACAATAATTCGAAATGTTTGTTAAAATATTAGCCCGTTAATTTTCTCTTTTTTCATTTAATGGCTTAGCAGGTATGTTAATGGGTAAAATATAATTAGTTTAATTTTTTATAAAAAACAAACATTACAAATATGGATCCGATAAAAAAGAAATTAGAAGAAGTAGGTTATCCCCGTGCCGAACTTCTAAAAAAATTAGTTGCTAAACACGGCAATGATGTTATTCAGGAAGTGACTTTGGAGCAAGTTGTTACTGGTATGAAGGGAATTGTAGCGTTATTGACAGATACGTCAAAACTTGACGCTAATGAGGGTATTAGGTTTAGAGGTTATTCTATACCAGAGCTAAGAGATAAATTACCAAAGTTGGATAATGATGGAGAACCATTACCTGAAGGTCTTTTTTATCTGATGTTAATTGGAGAATTACCAACAGAGGAGGATGTTGATTATATCTCAAAAGAGTGGGCTAAACGTGCACAAGATATTCCACAACATGCTTTTGATGTTATTGATGCCCTACCTATTACTGCACACCCGATGATTCAGTTTAATACCGCAATTTTAGCTATGAGTACTCAATCTCATTTTAGAAAAGCTTATATGGATGGTATGGATAAGAAATTCTATTGGGATGCTATGTATGAGGGTGTTATGGATTTAATCAGTCGTTTGCCAATTATTGCTGCATATATTTACCGACGTGTTTATCACAATGGTGATCATATTCCTATGGATCCAAAATTAGACTGGGCAGGAAATTTAGCACATATGATGGGCCATGATGACGAAGAGGTTAAGCGTTTGATGCGTTTATATATGGTGCTACATGCTGACCATGAGGGAGGTAATGTATCTGCACATGCAACTCACTTAGTTGCAACTGCACTTTCAAATCCATACTATAGTTTTGCAGCTGGTATGAATGGATTGGCAGGTCCATTACATGGTATGGCTAATCAAGAGGTAATGATATGGTTGGAAAGTTTACAAAAAGAGCTGGGAACAGAAACACCAACTAAAGAGCAGATAAGGGAATATGCAAAATATACTTTAGATAATGGTCGAGTAATTCCAGGTTATGGACATGCAGTTCTAAGAAAGACAGATCCAAGATTTACTGTTCAGTTAGATTTTGCAAAGAAATATATTCCAAACAAACCATTGATACAATTGGTAAGTAATATATATGATGTTGTGCCAGATGTATTGTTAGCAACAGGAAAAGTTAAAAATCCATGGCCGAATGTGGATGCAATATCTGGTAGCTTATTGTCTAGTTATGGAATAAAAGAACATGGAATATATACAGTGCTATTTGGAGTTTCTAGATCACTCGGTGTACTAGCTTCTTTGGTTTGGGATAGAATGTATAGCTTAGGTCTAGAAAGACCAACTTCGCACACATTAGAGTGGTTTATGGAAAAGTTTGGTTTTAAAGGATAGGTAGTAAAGTAAAAAATGTAGAGCCTTGACATTAATTTGTCAAGGCTTTGTCGTTTTTATTACAAAAGTTAATTATCTTTAATAAATCAAGTTTTTAATAAATTAATATTGTGAAAAAATACTTAATTGTCATAACCATATTTTTATTCCAATTCTCTATTAGTAAATCAGAGATAATAGAGTGCATTGGGGTTCAGAAATATACTATATGCGATGGATTGAGTAGTAATCTTATTCAGAATATATTCCAAGACTCTAAGGGATTTATGTGGATTGGAACTGATGATGGATTAAATAGATACGATGGGTATAGTTTTAAAGTCTACAGATATAGTCCAGAAAATGATAAAGGTATTCAGGGTAATGATATTAGTTTTATAGATGAAGATAAAGATGGAAATATCTGGTTAGGAATAAATGAATTTGGGCTGAGTTGTATGAGAAGTGGAGGTGAAGAGTTTTCCTCACACTTTGAGAAATCAAGCTTTTGTTCTTCTTCTCCTATGAATAGAATTAACTCAATATATATCACCGAGGAGAATGAAAAGTGGTTTGGCTTTAATAATTTTATTTATCATAAAAAGGATGAAGATGGTAGTGAAAAACCAGAGTGTTTTGAATTACCTTTTGAAAATGAAGCATCGCAACTTAAGTCGATATATCCGCGCAACAATGAGCTAATACTGGGAACTTCTGAGGGGGCTTTTCTGTTTGATGAAAATAATTTTGAGAAAATTGATATAAAGAATACTGATATCTCGGACTTTGTAGTTTTTGAAGTTATCAAAGTTTTAGAAGATAGATATATGTTAACTACTGATAAAGGTGCTTTTTTTCTAAATGAGAAAAATGATTTATTTCAAATTTGTGAAGAGGACTTTACAAATATAAAAGTAGCTATCAGGTCAGCGAGTGAAATGTGGTTCGCAAAAGATAATAATATCTATATTCTTAATATGAAAAATGGTGATAAAGAAAAGATGCTCTCTTTATCAAAAAACATAGTAGTTACAGCTTTGTATCAGGATAGGTCTGGCGTTTTATGGGTAGGGACAAATTTTGATGGACTTTTTAAATTTACCAATAGTGATATAAATAGAAAAGTAAATAATATTTTAAAGAAAAAAGAAGCTAATTATGAAGCCTATCATAATGTTGTAACCACTTTTGCAGAAAATGAGTCTACTGTGTGGATTGGAACAGATGATAATCAAATAGGCGTTGTAAAGTACAAATACAATAATAAATATTCAAAACAAACATTAGTTGATAATCTACAAGGTAAGTTGAAATCTATATTTAGAGGACCAAATGATGAGATTTTAGTTAGTACAACTTCAGGTGTTTATGTTGCTGATAAAAAAGAAAGAAAACTCAATAAATATCATAGTTCTTGGAGTTCTTCTGTTATAGATAGTCTAGAGAATTTAATTATTCACGATTTTGCTAAAGATTATTTTAATATTGATTGGTTGATAACTTCTAAAGGTGTTTATAGTGTAGATTCAGACTCAATCTTAAAATTATATGATGCTGAAAAAGAGATAGGAGAAGATTTTGAGTCTATGTCTTTGTTTTTAGACCGAGATAGTAAATTGTTTGTTGTAACTAGCTCTACTCTTTATAGATATGATTATGACAGTTTAGAATTTACTGATGTTGTACAGAAAAAATATCTACAAGGACAAATAACTTCAGTTGCCACAGATTATAATAATGATTTTTGGTTGGGAACAAACATTGGGTTGTATAAATTATTTAATTTAGAGAAAGATTCAATCAGTCTCTCTCATATAGAATCATTGGGATATCAAAAAATAAATTCAGTTTTAATTGATGAGTATGATAGAGTGTGGTGTTCGTTAAGTAATACTATTGCACTGGTTATGTACGATGGTGGTATTCGTATGTTTGATAGACAAGATGGCGTGAGCACTCGAGTCTTTAATAAGAATTCTAGAACATATACAAAAAGTGGAGCTTTAATGTTTGGTGCTGTTGATGGTCTTTATGTCATCGAGCCTGATTCAATAAAGTATAATTTGCATCAGCCACCTATTCAAATTTTAGAAGCTAACATTTTATATAAATCAAATAAGNGNATAGAACTTCCNATAAATTACAATGATTTATCATTTAAGATAAAGAAAAAGGCGGGTATGGTTCTTCAAATAGATTTTGCAGCATTGGATTATCATCAGCCTGAAAAAAATAATTTTCAATTCTTCCTACAAGGATATGATAGTGGCTGGCAATCACCTACTACATCAAATAGCGCAGTGTTTACAAACTTATCTGCAGGTAAATATAATTTAAAAGTAAGGGCGTCAAATAACGATTTTATATGGTCAGATAGTATTATTGAAATTCCAATTATAATTTATTCACCTCTATGGTTGAGTAAAATTGCCTATGTTTTCTATGCTTTTATTTTAGCTGTGATTATTCAACTATTTGTTAATTATCAGATAAGGCATTATAGACAAGATAATCAGATATTAAAAGAGAAAAATTTTGATAGATTAAAACTGCAAGAAAAGCAAGAACAGCTGACAGAAATTCATAGAAATGTAACAGATAGTATTAATTACGCTTTGAGAATTCAAAGAGCAATAATGCCCTCAATCGAGAGAGTGAAAGAGATTTTACCCTCATCTTTTATCTATTTTAGGCCTAAAGATGTTGTTAGTGGTGATTTTTATTGGATGCATAAAACAAAAGGATATACCTATATTGCAATTGTAGATTGCACAGGACACGGTGTACCTGGTGGATTTATGTCAATTATTGGCGTTGATTTACTAAAGTACGCTATAATCAGAAATAAAGAAACTGATCCGGGAAAAATACTAGATGTGTTGAGTGCAGAGTTAAATACATCTTTGGGAAATAATGTAAAAGATAGCAATAACTTTATTAGCGACTCAATGGATTTATCCTTATGCATTATTAATCATAAGAAAAATACAATATCGTTTGCAGGTGCAATGCACAACTTATATATGATTCGAAATGATGAGTTGAAGATTTTTAAAGGTGATAGAAGAGTGATTGGAAGTATTGATGAAAGTTCTGAATTTAATTACACTTCGGTAGAGATACCTCTAAAACTAGATGATCGTTTCTATATGTTCACAGATGGTTATATTGACCAGTTTGGTGGTCCTGAATCTAAAAAATATATGTCAAGGAGGTTTAGACATCTATTGCTAAATATCTATCAATTAGACTTTGAATCACAGAAAAAAGTAATACATAAAAACTTTGAAGATTGGCGAGGTAAAGAAGAGCAAGTTGATGATGTATTAGTTCTTGGTTTTAAAATATCATAGCTATTATGCTGTTTTAACTGTACTTAAATTTTTCTTTATTTTTGCTAATAATAAGTTTGGATCAAATGGTTTACTAATATAATCATCCATTCCTGCAGCGTAACATCTTTCCTGATCTTCTGGAAATGCATTGGCTGTTACAGCAATAATCGGTATATGCGTATTGGTTGAACGCTCAAGTTCTCTAATTTTTTGAGTAGCTTTTAAACCATCTAAAATAGGCATTTGAACATCCATTAGAATCAAATCAAACTTAGCTAATGCTATTTTATCTAAAGCCTCTTTGCCATTATTAGCGATATCAATTTTTTTAACGTGTTTTTTA
>JGI24707J26582_10002664_pt1 | contig 13268 bp, 11 predicted proteins | sample BioPla1DNA1_FD_26582 | JGI IMG/M metagenome (IMG submission 26582) | reverse complement strand
TAAAGATAGCCAGTTCCTTATAGCCGATTTCTTTTACTAAAGAGGCATAAAGGGCTATGTTTTCCCCTACCCTTTCGGGTATATGGGCATCTGAGGAAAAAGTAATGGGTATCTTCAGCNGGAAGGCCTCTTCCAGTATAAATTTAGCCGGATAAACTTCCTGTACAGGTTTGTTTAAACCATTTGTATTTATTTCAATAACCATTTCAGCTTTCTTAATTTCTTTTAAAATTGGCCTGATAATACTTAAGAGATCTGTTTTTTCCGGACGATAGCCAAAGATTTTAATAAGATCAAAATGACCGACTATATTAAAGAGATTACTTTTGACAGCTTCATTTAATAGCTCATAATACCTCAGATAAATCTGGTCAATATCATTTTTCCTGTATTCTTCTTTATATAAAGGGTTATCGAATCCCCAACCATCTATAAAATGAACGGAACCAATGGCATAATCTAAATTATATCTTTCAATTTTTTTTCTTATCTCCTCTTCCCTGCCCGGGATATAGTCAAATTCCAGTGCTTTTTTTACTGGTATGGGGCTAGAGTTAATGATTTTGTTTAGGACTTCCCAGTCTATAACCTCGCTGAATTCATCGTGATCACTGAAACCCAGCTCCTTTATTTCATTTTTTACTGCAGTTTCTATGAATTTCTGTAACAATTCTTCGTTATAAATTATTTCATCTCCATGGGCATAAGGGTGGGTATGATAATCTACCAGATACATATAAACCTCCTTATAACTTTTATATGTTTTTTATACTTTATCATATTTTATATAATATGAATATACTTCTCTTATCTTTTCTTTATAGACATTCTTTTTCCTGCTTAAAATTTATTAAATAATTTACAGCAAGGCTTGTCTATAGCGATTTAATCATATTACTCAGGAGGACAAATAGCATTATTTAAGTACTTGCATTTTCTTGCAACTTTTTATATAATTATTAAATAATACTCTAAAGTAGTTGAGGGGAGTTGAAGTAGATGAGTAAGGTAAAGGTATTAGTAAGTGACTACATATCTGATGAGGGTATTAAAATATTGGAAAAAGAAAATATTGAAGTCACCTATGATTACAAATTGAGTAGGGAGGAATTCCTGAATATTGTCGGAGAATATGATGGCATTATTGTCAGGAGCTTTACCCAGCTGGACAAAGAAGCACTGGATAAAGCAGAGAAGTTAAAGGTAATCGGCAGAGCTGGAACTGGTTATGATAATATTGACCTTGAAGAGGCCAGTAAAAAAGGTATTATTGTCTTTAATACTCCAAATGGAAATACAATCTCTGCAGCAGAACATACAATGGCCCTTTTACTTGCCCTGTCCCGCAATGTACCACAGGCTAGCCAGGCCTTATATAATGGTATCTGGGATCGGAAAAAGTATAACGGTATTGAATTAAGGAATAAAACTCTTGGCATTATTGGTCTGGGGAGAATTGGCAGCAGGGTTGCAAAATATGCCCAGGCCTTTGGCATGAATGTGATTGCTAATGACCCTTACATACCCCTGTCTAAGGCAGAGAATCTACATGTTAAACTGGTGGATTTTGAAGAAATATTGAGGACTTCTGATTTTATTTCCCTGCACACACCACTGACTGATGAAACTTATCATATCCTGGGAGAAGAAGAATTTAACCGCATGAAGGAAAATGTGCGGATAATCAATGTTGCCAGGGGTAAGAATATTGATACTCTTGCCCTGGCCAGGGCCATAAAAGAGGGTAAAGTAGCAGGGGCTGCCCTTGATGTATTTGAAGAAGAACCCCTTTCCCCGGATCATCCTATTCTGGAATTTGAGGATAAGGTGATTGTTACCTGTCATCTTGGCGGGACTACCACTGAAGCCATGGATAATGTATCAATTGCTGCTGCTGAACAGGTAGCGGCAGTACTGAAATACGGTAGATTACCTGAAGCACCGTTAAACATCTACTCTATTGAGCCTCAGGTATTGAAAAAGGCTGAACCCTACTTAAAGTTAATCAGTAAATTGGGTAATTTCCTGGCCAGATGGAAAGGTTATGAAAGGATTAGTGCTATTGAGATTGAATATGGTGGTGAGATGTTCAGTTCAGGCCTCAAACCATTTACAGCAACTGCTATCAAGGAGATACTGGGTCCTGTTCTGGACCACCGTGTGAATCTGGTTAATGCTTATATAGTGGCCAGAGAGCGTGGGATAAGCATAAAGGAGAGCCTGGTAAAGAAACCAGAGACTCTGAGCAACCTGATTAGAATTACTATAAAAACAAAAAAGGGAGAATATAGCCTTACCGGCACTACTCTCCCTTATGGAGATCGGATGATTGGAATTAATGGTTATAGAATAGACCTTAATCTGGATGGCAGTTTTATCGTGGCCATTTATAAGGATCAACCAGGCGTTATAGGCAAGATTGGNACTATCCTTGGGGATAAAGGAGTAAATATTGCCTACATGCAGGTTGGGCGTAATGTTGATACAGGAGAAGCCATAAGCCTGGTTCAGCCAGATACAATACCCAGTAAAGAAATAATAGAAGAAATCAAAAATGAGTTGGATTTACTGGATTTGGCTTATATCGAAATTTAATAATTAATTATCTTCCTGGCCAGGTCACCGGAAGCATGAAGTTCAAACAGGGAATTTATATAATTCCCTGTTTTATAATAGGCAATGGCAAGAATTAGATGTGAGTAATTATTTTCTTTGATTTCCAGGGCCTTTTTTGCTTCTCTTTTGGAGCTGTTATAGTCAGCCAGTTCAAGATAGGCTGCAGCTAATAGGTTTCTGATCCAGATATTGGCTGGTTCCAACTTGATGATTTTTTTAAAATACTTAAGGGAATTACTATAATCGGCATTAATCACTGCAGCAAAGGCAGCATAATTTAACAATAATACATCATCACTTTCTCCATCTAATCCGTCAATATAGGGATTTATGGCAGAGTTAAAGTCGCCGAGACTAATAAAATCCTTTATATAATCAAAGTTTTCAAAGGCCTCAACTATAAGGCCCAGATTGGCCAGGGCAATACTATATCTAAAATTAGCCAGTATATCTCTCTCGTTTTTTTCCAGGATATACTGGCTTTCTTTTAGAATCTCATCCCAGTTTATTTTGCTATAGACTAAATCTCCATAGACAGGACCCGGCATTGAAGGTTTCAGTATTAATNCTNTTAGGAGGAAAAGGAGGAGTAATATATTCAGTAATTTTCTGTATAGCGTATTATCGGCTTGCATTTGAACACCTGCTTCCTAATTCCTCTTCCCATTTTAATCTTTAAACAATTCCTTCAGGGGCTCCTCAGGAATAATTGTGGAAATGGCATGTTTATAGATCATCTGCTCTTTTCCTTCTACCCTCAGGATAACAATATAATTGTCAAAACCAATTACAGTTCCTGTCAGCTGAAAACCATTGACCAGAAAAATGGTTGTCTTGATTTTTTTCTTCCTGACCTCATTTAATAGGGCATCCTGCAATTTGATTTGCTGTTTCATAATATCCTCCCTCCTTATGGATATAATAAATAATTCTACAGTTGTAATAAAAATCCTGCAAAATATAAATATTTTAATTACCTTCTTCATCTATTCTTTCCATATATTTCTCACCACAGATTGGACAACAACCATTCTTTAACGATAATTCCAGGTAATAAAGAGGAAGGGTATGTAGAAGGATTTTCTTGCCCCTCTCTTTACCCATTCTATAGCCCAGATTAAAAACAAGAAAGATTATAGTTATAAACAATAAAATTATATTAATTAGCACACCTATCCTTCCTATATAAATTTTCTCCAAGGTAAAGTAATAGATAGAGTAAAAAGACAGCTGAATAATAATAAAAACACTTAAGAGGGAAATATTTTATTGAAAGCAGAAAGAATGCAATAGTCAATAAAAGAGAATTAAATTTACCCAATTTAATGATAAGATTTCTGCTATCAATATAGGTGTCTTTTTTCAGGTCCAGAAAATCGTCAATCAACTGTATGGTGCTGATAATCAATAGGGCAGCAAGGCTGTCCCCTACTGAACTCATATATATACTGAGTAAAAGGAAGATAAGACCTTCCTGCCAGGCTTTTAAGCCGCTGGGCAACCTTTCATTTAAACCACTACTCATACCCAATAAATAACTGGCTGCAAAACCAGAAACAGCCTCAGAAAAATTTAAAAAAAGGCTGATAATTGTCAATACCAGGGAATATGGCAGTATGGCCCTCTTAAATATTGAGGTAATATTCCACTGTCCCTTAAATTCATCGATCTCTTTATCTATAAAATCATCCATTATTTTTATAACCAGTCCCATGAGAAAAATACCCATAAATCTCTTAAACATAGCTCAGCACCATTTTTTTAACTTCCTTAAAACCCTCTTTATAGAGGGCAGAAATAGGTATGATAATGATATCTTTTAAATTTTTTTTTAATATCCTGAAATTCATTTCTGCAAAAGAAAGATCCATTTTATTGGCCAGAATGGCATATCTTTTTTCCAGGCTGGCATAATCCAGTATAAGCCTGTCAATGGGAAAGAGTATATCCTTATCCTTTTTATCTTTATTAATATTTTTGATATCGATAATATGTAGAATAAATTCTGTATCCCTGATTAATCTCAGGGTCCTGGCCATGGCCAGCCTTATTTCTTTATCTGGATGGATACCATCACTTAATCCACAGCTATCTATGAGGTGGAGTTCTTTTATTGTTTTTCCTTTGGGCAGCTCTAATTTTATGAGCTGTACTTCTTTTGTTGTATTTTCCTTTACTGATATTAACTTTCTTTTTGCTTCAGGTAGGCTATAACTATTGATTGAGGTATAGCCGGCCAGTTGTTTGACATGAAATTTTAACTCGCTGACACCCATATATTCAGCAAAATTGATTACAAAACAGGTTTTACCTACATTGGGCATCCCGGTTACAAGGCATTTCTTCATTTTTGCCTTCCTCCCCGAGCAGATCTTCTTTCCTGATGTATAATAAATCATTCCTACTGATATTTTCCAACTTGATGATTCTTCTGGCATGTTGTCTGATAGAGCGTTCAACCAGATTTCTCACTGTTCTGGCATTACCATTAATCAATTCTTTATTTCTTAATTCACTCAATACCCTATATATATAATGTTTACTTTTTTCATCAAGGATATATTCCCGTTCTTTATACATTAATTCAGCTATTTGTACTAACTCTTCCAGAGAATAATCAGGAAAATCAATTTGAATGGCAAAACGGGAAGCCAGGCCGGGATTTGTTTTTAAAAAATAATCCATCTCATTACGATATCCAGCCAGAATGATAATCAGCCTATCCTTATAATCCTCCATGCCCTTGACCAGGGTATCTATACATTCCTTGCCGAAATCCTTTTCACCTCCCCTGGCCAGGGAATAGGCTTCATCAATAAAGAGAACTCCCCCTAAGGCCCTTTCCAGGACTTTTTTTGTTTTCTGGGCAGTATGGCCGATGTATTCACCAACCAGGTCAGCTCTCTCAACTTCGATCAATTCACCACCTTTTAAGTAACCAATCTCTTTAAATATTTTACCAATTATCCTTGCCATCGTTGTCTTACCTGTTCCTGGATTGCCTTTAAAGATCATATGCATCACTACTGGAGCAGTTTTTAAATTATAGCTTTCCCTCAGTTTCTGTACCTTGATAAAGGCAATATATTCTTTTATAATCCTTTTTACTTCTTCCAGGCCAATAAGTTCATCCATTTCTTCCAAGAGATTTTTCAGCTGTTCTTTTTCTTCTCTGTTCTTTTCCTTACTTCGCTCTATATTATCTACAGGCTTTAAATTCAGGCTTTTTTCTTCCCTGTAAACCCTTCTTTCATAACTATGCCCGATATTTATTTCATCAACCTTAAATAATTTATTAAAGGCTTCAGCAATGGGTATTTCTCCCAGTGAAAATTTTTCAATTATAATATCCTGAGTAAACCTTTCTTTAAAATCCATAACAGCCCACCTTTTAAATTAAGCTAGAAAGTCAATAAAAGCTTACAAGGGTATTATATGAATTACAGGCTATAAATGTTACAGGAATAAGAAAAAAGGCATTATTAAATGCCTTTTACTATGATGCCATTAACCGGTTTTTATAAATCCCTGTCCCATCTTGAAATCAATGCCATAATTTCCTGATATACTTTTGACTCACTTTTACCTGTCAGATTGAACCAGTGTAAATCCTTTTCTCTTTTAAACCAGGTAATCTGTCTCTTAGCATAATTTCGGGTATTTTTTTTAAGAAGGTTAATAGCTTCTTCCAGTGAATATTCTCCATTTAAGTAACCGATGATCTCTTTGTAACCAAGGCCCTGTAAGGCGGTAGTACTTATGTTATACCCGGCCTTGATTATATTTTTTATTTCATCCACCAGGCCTTCTTTGATCATCAGGTCTACCCTTTGATTAACTCTTTCATATAGTTCCTCCCGATTCCTGTTCAGGCCTATTTTGAGGGTATTATAGCGGGGTGGTGTATTTTTCTGTTTTTCAAGATAATAAGACATATTACGTCCAGTTTCCTCAAAGATTTCAATTGCCCGGATAATCCTCCGCAGATCATTGGGATGCATCTTCCGGGCATGTTCAGGATCTATTTCAGCCAGTTTCTGGTGGAGATATTCATTACCGTGTTTACTGGCCATTTCTCTTAACTCTGCCCTCAGTTGGTGGTTAACCTCCATTTCAGGCAAGAGGAAGCCCTGTACAACTGCCCTGATGTATAATCCGGTCCCGCCTACCATAATCGGCAGATAGCCTCTGGCACTAATCTCCCTGATTAAACGGTCTGCCTCTTTTTGATAATCAGCAAGAGAATAAGTCTCATCTGGATTAATGATATCGATCATGTAATGTTTTATTCTTTTTCTCTCTTCAGCTGTAGCCTTTGCTGTCCCGATATCCATGTAGCGGTATATCTGCATGGAATCAGCAGAAATGATTTCACCGTGAAGTTCTTCAGCAAGCTTCAATGAAAGTTCTGTCTTGCCTACTGCGGTTGGACCTGTTATCACTAGTAAGGGATATTTCACCATATACATCTCCTTTTCTATCTGCCCATACTCCTGGCTATATCTTCATTACTGATATGGATAATAATCGGCCTGCCATGGGGGCATCTTTCAGGATTTTCTGTGTTAAATAATTCTGCGACCAATTCTATCATTTCCCTCATATCCAGGTATTTGCCTGCCTTGATGGCAGCCTTACAGGACATGAGAGTAATAAGATCATCTATGAGATCAGCAGGTTGAAGTTTTCTATCATTTTCAAGGAGCCTGTCAATTATCTCTCTTACTATTACCTGACCAGGCAGGTTTTTAAGGAGCAGGGGCAGTTCTGTTACTATATAACTATTGCTGCCAAAAGATTCTATTTTAATACCAAGCTTATTTAAAAGATCAAAGTGTTTTTCTATTATCTCCTTTTCTGCCAGTGTTACCTCAATATTTACTGGAACCAGCAGTCCCTGTGTCAAAATTTCCTGCTGTCTATATTCTGCATATTTTTTTTCATATAATACCCGCTCATGGGCATTATGTTGATCTATAATATAGAGCCCATCTGTACCTTCAGCCAGGATATAAGTATTGAGAATCTGGCCAAAAATCCTATTGATTCCTGGCAGAGGCGGTTTGTCCGTTTCATAATTTGTCTTTACTCTCTCTTCAGGTATAGATTTTACTTCAGGATTGTATATAAAATATTCAGGCTGTTTTTCCCTATAAAAATTATTTCTAATGTCTTTCTTAATGTTCTCTTCTGCTACCTTTCCCCCAGCTTGTTTATTTTCTGTAAAATAAGGTTTGTCTGCAAAATACTTATTATCATCACTTAACTCTGTATTACTCCGCATGCCATTGGTATCTAATGGTTTGTAATTGTCAAAATCAAATTTTATTTCCTGAAAACTATCACCCTTTTGCTTCCTTACCTTTAACTGGGGAGCTGTATTTATCCGGGAGAGGTTAGTCCTGACACCTTTTTCTATTATTTTCTCTATTATTTCCTCCCTGCTGAATTTTACTTCTCTCTTACTGGGATGTACATTAACATCAACCAGGACCTGGTTTAATTTTAGATTTAAAAATACGACAGGATATCTGCCTGGAGGGATTAACCCTTGATACCCTTTCTCCACTCCCCTGCTCAGGGAGCGATTGTAAACCGTTCTTTTGTTTACAAAAAAAATCTGATGGTTTCTGGAAGAACGGGTATAATTGGGTCTGGTTATAAATCCGCTTAATTTGACATAACTCTCCTCATATTCAAGCTCAATTAGATTATTGACCAATTCTTCACCGTAAATGGAATAGATGGCATCAAGCAGGTTTCCGGTACCGGGTGTTTTCAGGACCTCCCGTTTATTATGTATCAGGGTAAATTTAATCTCCGGGTAGGCCATGGCCTCCCTGCTGACTATGTTGCTGATATGTCCGAATTCTGTCTCAATGGTCTTTAGATATTTGTAACGGGCAGGTGTATTATAAAAGATATCCCTGATAGTGATGTCAGTACCGACAGGGACTCCGGCAGGAGCCTTTTTAATAATCTCCCCGCCTTCCAGCAGCATTTTACTCCCTTTCAGGGAATCACTACTGCGGGAAAAGATTTCCACTTTGCTGATGGAAGCAATACTGGCCAGGGCCTCTCCCCTGAAACCCAGGGTCCGGATTGAATAAAGGTCATTGACATTTTCAATTTTACTGGTTGCATACCGGTCAAAGGCCAGTTCCAGGTCATCTTCTGCTATGCCTTTACCATCATCTTTTACCCGGATACTGTCCCTGCCACCATTTTCAACCTCAATGGTTATCTCCTTACTCCCTGCATCGATGGAGTTCTCTACCAACTCTTTTACTATTGAGGCCGGTCTTTCGATAACCTCACCGGCAGAAATCTGGTTGGCAACAATCTCCGGCAATCTCTTTATTACACCCATATGTTAATCACCTGTTACCTTTCCGGGCTTCTTCCTGTATTTGATATAGGAAATTCATCGCCTCCAGGGGCGTTATATTCAATAAATTTTTATTTATAATTTTTTCAATGATTTTTTCCTGTGCCTGATTACTGCTTTCTTCAAATAAGGCCAGTTGCCTACTGGATTTATTGCTTTCTTTAAGTTCTGTTTCTTCTTTTTCTATTTTTATTTCTCTATATTCCTTATCCTCCTGGAGGAAGTCCTTATTGTTACTCTCAAGTTCCTTTAAAATACCATTTGCCTTGTCAATAATTTCTTCAGGTAAACCAGCCAGTTTCGCTACCTCAATACCATAACTTTCACTGGCTTTACCTGGAACGATTTTGTGGAGAAAATGAATCCCCTCTTCGTTTTCCTCTACCAGTACATTGTAGTTTTTGATACCTGGAATATTCTCTTCCAGGCGGGTAAGCTCATGATAGTGGGTAGCAAATAAAGAACGGGCCCCTATTTTACCGGGGTCACTGATATATTCACTTACTGCCCAGGCTATACTCAGGCCATCATAGGTACTGGTTCCCCTGCCTACCTCATCCAGGATAATCAGGCTTCTGGAGCTGGCATTATTCAGGATATTGGCCACTTCATTCATCTCAACCATGAAAGTACTTTGTCCTGTACTAAGGTTATCACTGGCACCAATCCTGGTGAAAATCCTGTCCACCAGGCCTATCCTGGCACTGCTGGCCGGGACAAAACTACCAATCTGGGCCATCAAGACGATTAAAGCTACCTGGCGCATATAGGTTGATTTACCTGACATATTGGGGCCGGTAATTATGAGGAAACGATGGGAATCCTGGTCAAGAAAGGTATCATTTGGTACGAATTTATCATTAACCATCTTTTCCACAACCGGATGTCTGCCCTCTTTTATTTCAATAACCATATCCTCAGATATAATTGGTTTGCTATAATTATTTTCTACGGCGACCAGGGTCAATGTGCTGATTACATCAATCAGTGCAACCAGATTTGCTGCTTTTCTGATCCTTTCAATATTTCCTTCAATAAATTCCCTGATCTCCAGAAATAATTCATATTCCAGGTCATTGATCCTTTCTTCAGCAGATAGAATCTGGTTTTCCTTTTCCTTTAAGGCCGGGGTTATATACCTTTCACTATTGGCCAGGGTTTGTTTTCTGGTATAATCCTCTGGAACCTTGTCCAGGTTTGCTCTGGTTACTTCTATATAATAACCGAAGACCTTATTATATCCAATCTTGAGTGAGCTGATTCCGGTCCTGTCCCGTTCACTGGCCTGCAACTCACTTATCCACTGGCGTCCACTCCGCATGATTACTCTCAGCTCATCCAGTTCTTTATTATAACCATCCCTGATAATTCCACCTTCCCGGATCGAGAGAGGGGGTTCATCTACAATGGCTTTATCCAGCAGGTCTGCAATGTCCTCCAGTGTATCAAATTTCCTATTGATTTTTACAAAATAATCAGTAGTCAGTAAAGAAAGATTATTCTTTAAGGCAGGAAGTTTTTCCAGAGAATAACTTAAGGCAGTCAGGTCCCTGGCATTGGCTGCCCCATAGGTTATCCTGGAAAGAATCCTTTCCAGATCATATATTCCATCAATATTGCTGCGGATAGCCTGTAATAAAATAAAATTGTCCTGTAATTCCTCAATAGCATCAAGCCGTTCATCTATCAACTTTTTATTTATCAAGGGCTGGTTAATCCATCTTTTAAGCAGACGGCCGCCCATAGAAGTCAATGTTTTATCAAGGACATAAAGCAGTGTCCCTTTTTTCTTATTATCCCTTAAGGTTGAGGTCAACTCAAGGTTTCTCCTGGTGGCAGTATCCAGGATCATAAATTCATTTAAATTATAAAAAATGAGTTTATTAATGTGTTTCAGGGTTCTCTTTTGGGTATCCTGTACAAAACTCAGCACCTCTCCGGCAGCCACTAATGCTGCCCTGGACTCTTCCAGGCCATATATTGAAAGGGAATTTACCTGAAAATGTTTCAGCAGGATTTCTTCCGCTCCCTTTGCTTTAATGCCCTTCAGTTCATTGACAAGTACCCTGTTTCTCTCACAAAAGTGCTGAAAATCTTTTTTATCCAGTAAAAAATTATCACTGATGATTTCCCTGGGCTGGATCCGGTCAAGCTCATCCCAAAGCTTATCAAAACTTTCCGGCCTTAGCTCTGTAACATAAAACTCTCCTGTAGAAATATCTATATAGGAAAACCCCAGATTTTCCGGAAATGTTACTATTGCAGCCAGATAATTGTTATCCTTATCATTGAGAATGTCGCTATCAACTATAGTTCCCGGTGTTATTACCCTGACTACATCCCTTTCCACAAGCCCGTCCGCTTCCGCAGGGTCCTCCAATTGCTCACAGATGGCTACTTTATAGCCATGGTCAATCAATCTGGCAATATAGTTGTCTGCTGAATGATAGGGGACCCCGGCCATAGGAGCCTTCTCGCCTCCCCCCTTATTACGGGCTGTCAGAGCAATATCCAGGACCCGTGCTGCTATTTTGGCATCCTCGAAGAACATTTCATAAAAATCTCCCAGGCGAAAAAAAAGAATGGCATCCTTATATTTTTCTTTTATTTTCAGGTATTGCTCCATCATGGGGGTCAGTTGGCTCAACTAAACCACCTCTCCATATAGTGTGAAACTTTGAACCCTATTTATTTTTACCTTGACTATCTCACCAATTACTCCCTCTGCCCTGGGAATAATGACCAGTTTATTTCTTCTATCCCTGCCCATCAAGGTTTCAGGGTTGTTTTTACTCTCTCCTTCAATCAGTACTTCCACAATCTTACCCAGGTCTTCCTGATTCTTCTCCAGGCTGATCTGGTTCTGCAGTGTCATTAATCTATTAAGCCGGTCTTTTTTGACCTCTTCCGGAATCTGGTCTTCCATTTTTGCAGCAGGAGTTCCTGTCCTTGCTGAATAGATAAAGGTAAAGGCACTGTCAAACCTGGCTTCCCTTACCAGTTCCATTGTTTCCTGGAATTCCTCCTCTGTCTCTCCGGGAAAACCGACAATTATATCTGTAGTGATGGAAGCCTCCGGGATTTCCTGGCGGATTTTATTCACCAGTTCCAGGTATTTTTCCCTGTTATAACCCCTGTTCATTTTCTTCAATATACTGTTACTGCCTGACTGGATAGGGAGATGAAAATGCTCACAGACAGATCTGGAATCCTTTATAACTTCAATGAGCTTATTTGAAAAATCCCTGGGATGTGAGGTCATATAGCGTAATCTCTGCAGTCCAGGTATCTTGTCCAGTTCCTGCAGGAGATCAGCAAAATCTACCTTTTCCTCCAAATCCTTTCCATAGGAGTTGACATTTTGTCCCAGTAGGGTTATTTCCTTGACACCCTCTGCCGCCAATCTCTCTACTTCGCTAACTATTTCCTTTAGCGGGCGGCTTCTTTCCCTGCCCCTGACATAGGGAACGATACAATAGGTGCAGAAATTATTACAACCCTGGATAATGGATACCCAGGCTTTAAAATCACTTTCCCTGACAGAAGGTAAATCAGGAATCAAACCTTCTTCCTCATCCCACACCTCTACAATCCTGCCTCTTTCCTTTTCTATCCTCTGGATTAAATCAGGCACATGATGGATATTGTGGGTGCCAAAGATCAAATCAACCTGTGGATGTTTTTCATAAAGCTGTTGAACAGCCTTTTTTGATTGCATCATACACCCGCCGACACCGATAATGAGTTCAGGATTATTTTCTTTCAGGCGTTTTAATTCCCCTACCTTCCCAAAAACCTTCAGTTCAGCGTTTTCCCTGATGGTACAGGTATTGAGCAGGATGATATCTGCCTCTTCAACCTGCCCGGCCTTCTGATAATCTATCCCCTCCAGCATTCCTGCTAATTTTTCTGAATCATGTTCATTCATCTGGCATCCGTAGGTTATGATAAAATATTTTTTCAGTTCGTTCTTCATTTATATTAATTCCTCCTGTATAATTCTTTCTGCAGACTGTTACTAATTAATATTCTACCATTAAAATTTTTATTATGCAAAAGAATACTTTTCTATTCCTGAATAAAGAAAAGAGTCGATATTTCGACTCTTTTCTTATAAGTATTTTTTATTCATCATAGGGTTCAAACATGTCTTTGCCTACACCACATTCTGGACAGACCCAATCATCGGGAAGGTTTTCAAAAGCTGTACCTGGTTCAATGCCATTATCAGGGTCTCCAACAGCCGGGTCGTAAACATANTAGC